>Ga0209257_1000136_pt1 | contig 204863 bp, 170 predicted proteins | sample AraplaCvi_mCL_r2_FD_184277 | JGI IMG/M metagenome (GOLD analysis project Ga0209257, IMG submission 184277) | Arabidopsis root microbial communities from North Carolina, USA - plate scrape MF_Cvi_mCL_r2 (SPAdes) (version 2) | ecosystem: Host-associated > Plants > Roots > Endosphere | place... | reverse complement strand
CGGTGTCCTTGTTGGCGACCTTCGCCATCGCCTTCGTGCCGATGCTGGCCTGGCAGCTGTGGCGGCATGCGCGCGGTCGCGCCGCCCTGACCTGGCGCAACCTGGGGGCCGGGCTGCTGCTGGGTGCGCTCAACTTCGGCAACATCTACTTCTACCTGCGCGCGCACCGGGCGCTGTCCGCGCACCCGGCCCTGGTGTTCGCCAGCATGAACATTGGCGTGGTGCTGCTGGGCACCCTGGCCGGGGTAGCGCTCTACCGCGAGCGGCTGACCCGCCTGAACCTGGCGGCGATCCCCATGGCCGTGGCGGCGATCGTGTTGATCGCCCTTGGCGCGGGTTGAGCAGAGACCCGGGCGGGGGTGAAGGCCGCGCTTGACAGGTGCGTTATTGTTATAACGTCACCAAAAGAGTTGCGTGTCATGAAGCCATCTTCCGCCTCGGCGGCGTTCGATGCCTCGGCCATCGGCCTGTCTTCCCTCTGCCTGCTGCACTGCCTGGCCTTGCCGGTGCTGGCCGCGATGTTGCCGGCCCTGGCCAGCTGGGCCGAGGCCGAGTGGGTCCACCTGGTCTTCGCGGCCATCGCCGTGCCCCTGGCCGGTGTGGCCCTGTGGCGCTCGCACCGCCTGCGCCCGCTGCCGGTCGGGCTGATTGCCCTGGCGGTGCTGGGCCTAACCGGCTTGCTGCTGGGCGCCAGCGGCTGGCCCAGCCACGCGGCCGAGACGCCCTTCACCGTGGCCGGAAGCCTGCTGCTGGCCTCGGCGCACCTGTGGAACTGGCGCCGCCGCCCACATCCGGCGCCCTGCGATTGCTGAGGGTGCGGGGATGTGCGGGCCCGCAAGGGCTCTGCGCAACCCTCACTCCTCTCCGCTCACTCCTGGCCTCAAAGATCCAGCCCCAGCACCATCGGATCATGGTCCGAGCTGCGCCAGGGGCCAGGCGTGTTGTTGCCGGCGTAGCCTTCCCCGTCCGGCTCGTCGGCATTGATATGCCACTCGGCCGCGCCACGTAGCTGGCGGGCCAGGGCCGGGGTCAGCAGGGCGTGGTCCAGCCGGCCGCGCTGGCCGTCGTAGAGGTAGCTGTAGGGGGCGGCCACGCGCGCCTGGGCGAAGGCGTCCACCCAGCCGGCATCGCGCAGCATCCGCAGCGGCTGCTCCTGGGCGTAGGCATTTAGATCGCCGACGATCAGCGCATGATCAGTGCCAGTCTGCGTCGGATCGGATTTCAGCCAGGCATCCAGCTGGCGCGCGGTCTCCACGCGCGTGGCGTTCCAGCAGCTGGCGCCATCGTCCTGGTTGGCATCGGCTCCGGTGGCATCGCGGCAGCCCTTGGACTTGAAGTGGTTGGCCGCCACCACGAATGCCGGCCCGTCGCCGCGGCGGAAGGCCTGCGCCAACGGAACCCGGCTATGTTCGGCGAACGGGCCGCCTTCCAGCACGACCGGCGCGCCGATCGGGCTCACCCTGGAAGCCCGGTACAGCAGTCCGACCCGGATCGGATTGTCGCCGGGGCCGTGTCCGGCATCCACGAAGCGCCAGTCGCTGCCGTCGGCATTGAGCGCGGCGACGAACTGCGCCAGCGAGGACTCCGGGCCGTAGCCGTCGTTCTCCAGCTCCATCAGCGCGGCGATATCGGCCTGCAGCGGCTGCAGGGTGGCCACCAGCTTGGCGGTCTGGGCGCGCCACTGCGCCTCGGTCTTGGCCCCGCGCTGGGTCGGGAAGCCGCCGCCCTGGCCGTCGCCGTTGAACAGGTTTTCCAGGTTGAACACGGCGATGCGGGTGTTGCCGGGCACGTAGGGCGCCTGTGCCGGGCGTGCGGCCGGCTCCAGCTGCAGCGGCGCGGTGACCTGCAGGCGCCAGCGCCCCTGGCGCGCATCGACGATGCCCTCGACCGCTTTGGCCACACTGCCGCCGCGCACCGGCCCCTGCGGCAGGTAGGGCAGGTTGGCCGGGTCGCGTTGGCCGCTGCCATCGTCCAGCAGCACGCGGCGGCGGGCGTTGTCGCTGGCGATCTGGGCGAAGTCGGCGGTGCCGGCTGCGGCGCGCTCGCTGGGCATCCACAGCGGGCCGTCGAAGCTGGCCACGGTCTCACCGAAGCGGGTGTCGGTGCCGCCCAGGGTCAGCGGCGCATCGATGCGCACGCGCATCCCTTCCAGTGCCGACCACTGCGCCGGCGGGCCGGTCAGCACCACCGCCTCCGGCGGCGGCGCGTCGGGCAGGCGCGTGCCGCCTGCCAGCACCAGGGTGGTCGTGGAGGCGCCGTCGCGTCCGTCTTCGATGAGCGTGCCGTGCAGCTGCCAGGCCTGGCCGACCTGCAGCCCGGGCAGGGCCTGGTCCGCCGCGACCCTGACGAACAGCCCCTCGGGCGTGGCCGGGTCGCCATCGCCGGCGCCGCTGGACTGCACGAAGAAGCCGCCCAGCCCGGTGCGCAGGTCCGCGGTGACCACGCCGTGCACGCTGACCACCTGGCCCTCGTAGGGGCTGCGCGCCTGCGTTCCCTGGACCTGGCCGATGTCCAGCGAGGCCTCGCCACACATCGCTGGCAAGCTCGACACGGCGAGCAGAAGGGCGGCAGTCAGGCGGATTGGGGGCATGGAGCATCCAGGGCGAGGGGGTGGGCAGCAACGCCGGCCGGCTTGTAGCGGCCTGCGCGGTGTCCATTCTCGGTCAGGTCGTGTTGGCGTGGAACGCCGGTGGGCGCGACGTCGCGCCCGGTGTCATCAAGGGGCGATGGACATCGGTGAGCACGGCCCATCGCAATGTGAAGCCTTGTGCGCCTCCCGCGACGGATCGCCGGGTACGGGAATCTCGAGAAACCAAACGAATCCTGTGGGAGCGGCTTCAGCCGCGAAGGGGCATCTACGGGGAAAGCCCCTTCGCGGCGGAAGCCGCTCCCACAGGGCGATGCCCGGGGCTCGACCGCGTCAGAGAGGCGAGACAAGGTCCGTCCCCGCGACACACGACCACACCGCGATCTTCCCAGGCCGGCGGCCCGGCGAACCCAGGCGGCGGGGACTCAGCCTTGCGGCGCGCTTACTTGGACTGCTCGAGCATCCAGTCGACCGTGGCGTGGATCTGCTCCTCGCTCAGGCCCGGGTTGCCGCCCTTGGGCGGCATGATGCCGCCGTCCGGGCCGGTGAAGCCCTCGATGGCGTGCTTGTACAGCGTGTCCTTGCCCTTGGCCACGCGGGCGCCGAAGCCGGAGGCGGTCAGGGTCGGGGCCATGCCCACTCCGGTGGTGTGGCAGGCGGTGCACAGCTGGTCATAGATGGTCTTGCCATCCAGGGTGCCGCCGTAGGCGACATTGGCCGCGGCGGCCGCAGCGGCGGCGGCCTGGGCGGCGGCCTGCGCGGCCGCGCCGGTGGCCCCGGCATAGACGGCACCGGTCGGCGCGATGCGCGACTGGGTGCGCTTGGCCGCGGTCGGCGAGACCTCGCCAGGCAGCGAGCGGTGCAGGAAGAAAGCGATGACGATCAGGCCGATCGTGATGGCCGCCAAAAAGCCGATGACCATCGAAAAACGCTTCAGGAACTCCAGATCGTAATTACGCACGTTCCACCCTCTGGCAGTGCGCCGCCAAGGCGCATGGCTGGGACTCTAGACGAAAGAGGCGTGGGGGCGCCGCCCGCGGCTGTGGCCACGAGCCCGGGCATCATAAGCAGCCCGTCACGGCTGCTTCAAGGACTCCAGTAGGTTTCCACTGCGCCATTGGTCGCAGTGAGCACCGCGTGGATGGGATAGCGCGCGCCTTCGTCGCTGCAGGCCGTGGCAAGGACATCGGCCTTCTTCTTGCCCTCAACGTGCAGGTAAAGACGGCCACTGGCGGCCAGCACGGGCAGGGTCAGGGTGATGCGCGGCTCGCCGGCGCCTTCGGCATGCATCGGCAGCACGCGCTCGCCGCTGGACAGGTCCAGGGCCCGTCCCAGGTAATCGCCACCGGGGAAGAACGAGGCGGTATGCCCGTCCTCGCCCATGCCCAGGATGGCCACGTCCAGCGGCAGGGCTTGCCGGTCCAGGTCGTGCTCGACCTCGGCCAGGGCCTGCTCCGGTTCGGGCAGGTCGCGATACAGCGGCAGGAACCGCGCGGCCGCGGCCGGCCCCTGCAGCAGGCCCTGCCTGACCAGGGCGGCGTTGGAGCGCTCGCTGTGCTCGCCCACCCAGCGCTCGTCCACCAGGGTCACGGTGACCTTGGACCAGTCCAGGTCCTTGTCCCGCAGCTGCTGGAAGAAACGCTTGGGGGTGCTGCCGCCTGAGACGGCCAGGGCGGCCTTGCCGTTGCGCGCGATGGCCGCGCGCAGGTCGGCGGCCACCGCCTCGGCCAGGCCGGCGGCCAGGGCCTGGCCATCGGCGAAGGGGGTCAGGCGGGTGTAGTCGCGGGACAGGTCCATCGCGGCCTCCTCAATTCGGTGTCGGTACGCAGGGTGCGTGGGATCAGTTGGAGTCTTCGTTCCAGGTGCGCCCGCTGCGCTCGACCAGTGCCACCGCCGCGCTCGGGCCCCAGCTGCCGGAGGTGTAGGACTTGGGCGCCTCGCGCAGCTCGTCCCAGGCGGCCAGGATCGGGTCGATCCACGCCCAGGCGGCCTCGACCTCGTCGCGGCGCATGAACAGCGTCGGGTTGCCGCGCACCACGTCCATCAGCAGGCGCTCGTAGGCTTCCGGCTGGCGCACGCCGAAGGCCTCGGCAAAGCTCATGTCCAGCGGCACATGCTGCAGGCGCAGGCCGCCCGGGCCCGGGTCCTTGATCATCAGCCAGAGCTTGACGCCCTCATCGGGCTGCAGGCGCAGCACCAGCTTGTTGGGCAGCGCCGGGCCGGCGGATTCGTCGAAGATCATGTGCGGCACGTGGCGGAAGCTGACCACGATCTCCGAGACGCGCTCGGCCAGGCGCTTGCCGGTGCGCAGGTAGAAGGGCACGCCGGCCCAGCGCCAGTTGTCGACCTCGGCCTTGATCGCCACGTAGGTCTCGGTGCGCGAATCGTTGCGGCCCAGCTCGTCCAGGTAGCCCGGCACGGCCACACCACCGGAGGCGCCGGCGCGGTATTGGCCGCGCACGGTGACCTGGTTGATCTCCTCACGGGTGATCGGCTTGAGCGAGCGCAGGACCTTGAGCTTCTCATCGCGCACCGCATCGGCCTGCATCGCCGCCGGCGGCTCCATCGCCACCATGCACAGCAGCTGCAGCAGGTGGTTCTGCACCATGTCGCGCAGCGCACCGGAGGTGTCGTAGTAGCCGGCGCGCTTTTCCAGGCCCACGGTTTCGGCCACGGTGATCTGCACGTGGTCGATGCGGTTGGCGTTCCACAGCGGCTCGAACAGGATGTTGGCAAAGCGCAGCGCCAGCAGGTTCTGCACCGTCTCCTTGCCCAGGTAATGGTCGATGCGGAAGATCTGGTGCTCGGCGAACACCGCGCCGACCGCGTCGTTGATGGCCGCGGCGCTGGCCGAGTCCTTGCCGATCGGCTTTTCCAGCACCACGCGCGCCGCGCCCTCGTGCAGGCCCTGGTCGCGCAGGCGGGTGCAGAAGTCCACGAACAGGCTGGGGCTGGTGGACAGGTAGAACACGCGGATGTGGTCCTGGTACTCCTTCAGCAGCGCGCCGAACTCGTCCCAACCCTCGTCCTTGGTGGCATCCAGCGAGCGGTAGATCAGCTTGGCCAGGAATGCCGGCACCCGCCCGCCCAGCGCGGCGTCGTCGCCGATCGCCCGCGTCAGCGCTTCCTCGACCTTCTCGCGGTACTCGGCGTCGGTCTGGGTATCGCGGGCCACGCCGATGATGCGGGCGCTCTCGGGAATCTGCCCGTCGGCATAGCGACGCAGCAGACCGGGCAGCAGCTTGCGCAAGGCCAGATCACCGGTGCCTCCGAAGATCACCAGATCGAAAGGGTCAACGGGTACGGTCTTGGCAGTCACGCTGGCGGCCTCGTGGCACGTGGGCTTGGGGAGGTGAACCATACCATCGAAATACCATGAGCTCGCCACGAATCGCCGGTGTCCTCGACTCGTGCGGCTTGGCGGCGATTCCACTTGCAACAGTGGTATCGCATTGGTAGGTTGCCGGCATGTTGACCGCCATTCCCCGCGAATACCAGCGCCTGCAGGCGTCCGAGACCGCCCGCTCGTTGGCCTACATGCGCCTGCGCCGCGCGCTGCAGCACCTGATCGACACGGGGGTGCTGCTGCCGGGTCAGGCCCTGCCCAGCGAGCGCGAGCTGGGCCAGCTGCTGTCGCTGTCGCGGGTGACCGTACGCAAGGCGCTGGCCGGGCTGATCGACCATGGCCTGCTGGTGCAACGCCAGGGCGCCGGCACCTTCGTGGCCGAGCGCATCATTCGCCAGTTCTCGCGCCTGACCAGCTTCACTGACGACCTGCGCGAGCGCGGGCTGAACCCGCAGGTGAAGTTCGTCGAGCGCGGGGTGGGCGAGGTGACGCCGGAAGAAGCCATGGCGCTGAACCTGTCGCCAGGCAGTGGGGTGGTGCGGCTGTACCGCCTGCGCCAGGTGGATGGTTCGCCCATCGCCATCGAGCGCACGGTGGTGCCGCAGGCGCTGCTGCCGGATCCGTCCAAGATCGGTGCATCGCTGTACGAGGCGCTGGACATCTGGGGGCACCGGCCGCGTCGGGCCTTGCAGCGGCTGCGCGCGGTGGCGGTGGAAGCCGAGCCGGCGCGGCATCTGAATGTGCCGATCGGTTCGCCGGGGCTGATGGTGGAGCGGCGGGCGTTCCTGGCCGATGGGCGGGTGGTGGAGTACACGCGCTCGTTCTATCGCGGCGATGCCTACGACTTCGTCGCCGAGTTGCACAGCGACTGAGGCGCGCATCGACGCGCTGTCTTTGCACAATCAAGCCAGCTGTACTGTGCCCTGTGGGAGCGGCTTCAGCCGCGAAGAGGCCTTCCAGGTAAAGCCCCTTCGCGGCTGAAGGCGCTCCCACAGGGTGCTGCCTTTGCTTCTGTCTCTGCCTTTGCCTTTGCCTTTGCCTTTGCCTTTGCCTTCGCTGTTGTCTTTGCAGCTGCAGCTGCAGCTGCAGCTGCAGTTGCTTTCGCCTTTGCCTTTCGCCCTTGACCTTTGGAGCCGTAAAGCTCGCCGAGCACCGGAGGAAAAAACGGGCGAAGAGGCGCGCCTGTTTGAGCGAAGCGAGTTGAGCGCCGTCCCGTTTTTTCCGAGGAGCGCAGGGGACCGCCGCGTAGCGGCGGCGAGTGTCCGGCGGAAGCGGTTTTGGTGACTTTTGCCGCGACAAAAGTCACTCGCGCTGCAAGCGCGAAAGCTTTTGCTCCTGCTCCTGACTTTGTTGTTGCTTTGCTTTTTCACTTCAAAGCGTTTGAAGTAAAGGCGGAAGGCCAGAGCAAGGTCAAAGGCTTTCGCGCCGAATGGCGCGACTTACTTTTGTCTTGGCAAAAGTAAGCAAAACCGTCTTCGCCGGACACACGCCGGGCCTGCGGCCCGGTCCCTGCGCTCCTCGCAGAATTGGGGACGGCGCTCAACTCGCTTCGCTCAAACAGGCGCGCCTCTTCGCCCCAATTCTGCTCCGGTGCTCGGCGTGCTTTACGGCTCGAAGATCAAGTGCAAAAAGCAAGATCACGAGCAACGGCAACGGCAACGGCAACGGCAACGGCAACGGCAACGGCAACAGCAGCAGCAGCAGCAGCAGCAGCAGCGATAGCGAGGCGAGCGACAACGACAGCGACGGCCGTAGAAGGTACAACCGGAACCGCAACCGCAACCGCAAGCGCGGCGGAGCTCCATCCCTTCTACGACAGGTGTCCCCTCGGATCGAAAGGGCTGGCGCCCCGACAGGTGAGTGCGGGCTCAGTCGCGGGACTGGGTGCTGGCGAGAGGGACGATGCGCGTCACTCGCGGGTGGCGGGCTCGGCGGCGTGGGCGAGCAGGCGGGAGGCCTCGATGCCGCGTTGCGCGAACATCGCCTCGATCTGCTGCTGCAGTTCCGCCGCATGCGGGCCAGCGTCTTCCAGTAGGTCCAGCGCCTGCATCGCGCACCGATCGAAGAACCGCTGGGTCAGGCCCGCGCCGGTGGCGGAAGCCAAGCAGTCCTGCAACGCGCGCATGCGCGCCTCTAGCGCGTGTCGGTCTGGAGATATTCGATTCATCGCGCGCCCTCGGGGGATCGGGATCATGGTCAGCCTGTGTGCGGACATGTTCGGTTCATGTGAGCGGGCCGCGAATTGCTGCTTCGCGCAAGTTTTACAGCGGCAGTGCGATCAATGGGGTATGCCCATCACCGCCCCCCTTGTCATCGATCAGGTGTCTTCCGCGCTTCGCGCGGCGTCGCTGGATCTGACGGCCGCGCTTGAAAGCGTCAGCGAATTCCTTGCCAGTCCAGAGCGTATCTGCGAGAGCGAGGACTCGTGGTGGGCCGGCTTTTCCTCGATGTATCTGGGTCTGGAAGCGCATGTGCGCTGCCCCATTGCGCTGGAGATCGGCACCGACAAGCTGCTCTCGCAGCGGGGCATGACCCAGTGGTCCATCGCGCGATGCGGCTTGATGCGTTGATGCGCCCGCTTTGAGCGGTCTTCGTCGCGAGACGATGCGGTTCGACGAGCGCTCACTCCGGGGGCCACGGATCCAAGCGCGCGGCGCTGTGCAAAAGCCCGACCGGATGGCCTTGCGCCGGTCGCGGCGATCGCACGCTACATGGTCGCGACGCCCTCGCCAGCGCAGCTCACGCAGTCAGCAAGCCTGTCCAGGTCCTTCTATCTCCCACGCACAGCCCAGGTGGATCATGTCGGTCGAGCCCCAATCCGCGCATGCGGTGATTCCGCTTGGACTGGAACAGACCGAGCGGGCGCCGCACGAGCACGCCAGCCTGATGCATTTCGCCACGCGCATGGCGGTCCTGCTCGGCGGACGCGTGGATGCGCAGGCCCGGCACGGCTATTTCATTCCGATCGAGACCCTGACCCAGGGCCAGGCCGAGGCTGCCGGCATCGCTGAGGAACACCAGCTGTTCGGGGGCGTGGTGCCGATGCCCTTCGTGGCCACCAAGCTGATCTCTCACGGGCTGTGGCCGGGTGGCGAGGGGGGCGCGCCGCAGGGCTGGAACCCCGCCCTGGGCGAGGCGCTGGGCGAGGCGGTCCTGCCTGGCTATTCGGTCTTCACCGCCAACGACCTGCAGGCCGCGGTGGAGGCACTGCTGGCGACCGGTCCGGTGCGCTGCAAGCTGGCGCATGCGCGCGGCGGCAACGATCAGCAAGTGGTGACCGACGCGGCCGCGCTGCAGGCCTGGATGCGGGCGCTGCGGGGCGAGGACATCGCCGCCGGCGTGGTGGTCGAGATCGATCTGTTCCCCGCCGACACCTTCAGTGTCGGATGCGTGCGCGTGCCTGGGCATGAGATCGCCTACTTCGGCACCCAGCGCAACATCCGGACCCCCCGGGGCAACACGGTCTACGGGGGATCGCAGCTGCGGGTGGTGCGTGGTGGGCTGGAGGCGCTGAAGGCCACGCCGCTGCCCAACGGCGGCGAGGAGGCGGTGCAATGCGTGCAACGCTACGAGGCCGCCATCGAGCAGGCCTATCCGGGTCTGTTCGCTTCGCGGCGCAACTACGACTTGGTACGTGGACGCGATGGCGAGGGCCGGCTGCGCTGCGGCGTGCTGGAGCAGTCCTGGCGCTTCGGTGGCGCCTCGATGGCTGAAATGCTGGCGATGGAAGCCCTGGCCGCGGATGCGTCGACCGCCAGCGTCGATGCCTGGACCTATGAAACCTATGAATCCGAACCGGTGCCGGAGCGCGCGGTGGTGTACTTCCAGGGGGAAGTGGCCGGCGCGGGGTTCCTGACCAAATACGCTATGGTGATGCCGCATGGAAGTCAGCCTTGAATCCGTCAAGATCGGGATCGATGAGGAAGAACTGGCCGGGACCCTGCTCGCGCCGGCGCGCGAGCTGCCCGGTGTCCTGTTCGTGCATGGCTGGGGCGGCAGCCAGGACCACGATCTGACGCGTGCGCGCGAGGCCGCCGGCCTGGGCTGCGTCTGCCTGACCTTCGATTTGCGCGGCCACGACGGCAATGCGCTGACCCTGCAGACGGTCACCCGCGAGCACAACCTGGAAGACCTGCTGCGCTGTTACGACTGGTTCGTGCAGCAGCCCAATGTCGATGCCAATGCCATCACCGTGGTGGGCATCAGCTACGGCGCCTACCTGGCGGCGATCCTGTCCTCGCTGCGCCCGGTGCGCTGGCTGGCATTGCGCACCCCTGCCATCTACAAGGACGAGAACTGGAACCTGCCCAAGCGCGCCCTGCATGAGGATCCGGACCTGGTGCCGTTTCGCCATCGCCAGGTCAGCTGGCATGAGAATCGCGCGCTGGCCGCGTGCGCGCAGTTTCGCGGCGATGCGTTGATCGTGGAAGCTGAACACGACCGCATCATTCCGCACCAGGTGATCGAGAACTACATGGCTGCGTTCAATCGCGCCCGCTCGCGCACCTCGCGGGTGATCGCCGATGCGGACCACGGGTTCTCGGAGAAGGCCACGCAGAAGGCCTACACCACCGTGCTGATCAAGTGGCTGACCGAGATGGTGGTCGGCGCGCGCGAGCATGCGGCGCGTGCCAAGGTGGCCGAGCGCAAGCGCGAGTCCAGGGCGGGCGATGCGACGGCCCAGGCCAGGGCGACGAGCTGATCGCAATTGCACATTGTCGAGCGTGCGCTCCACGCAGCTGACTGATCGCCAACCGCGTGCTGCCAATCGCCGTGTTCAGCGACATGATCGACGCCAAGTTCACAGCATCTTGGCTGTCCGCTGGCCATCCTGTCGGCGTGATCTTGCAAGGTTGAAGACGGATGCTGGTGATGGGTGACGGCACGGAGAGCGTGCAGCGCGATGCGCATCCGGAGGTGATCGAGGCGGTGCGCGCGCAAGCGGGCCGGTCACGAGGCGTCGGCTGGGCCAAGCACTATGGCGCTGGCGCGGTGCTGGCGGTGTGCGGCGGGCAGCTGGCGTTGTTCTACGCTGGTTCAGCACTGGGTGGCGTGTTCGGCGCGGTGGTAGGCGGCCTGCTGGGTGGGCTGGCCATGCGCTGGATCGGCGCGCATCGCAAAGCGCCTAACCGCTTCGACGCACCTTACGAGGTTTCCATGCGCGCGCTGGAAGAGGCGCAACGCACGCAGCTGGAAGTGTTGGAGCGGCTGCGTCAGATCAGCGCATCCACCGCGGCCCAGGAAGCGGCGCGGAACTGAACCAGCTGTGTGTGGCGGAGTGCGGACTCGTTGCCTCGAAGCATTCGAATGGCCTCGCGCGACAATCGAGCGAAAGAGGCGCATGCCCGATGCATTCTGTGGGAGCGGGGCTTCAGCCGCAGAGGGGCATTCCCGGGAAAGCCTCTTCGCGGCTAAAGCCGCTCCCACAGGATGCGTGCACGCTTGATGCGCGTCTTGCGCAAGTCAGATCACTGGCCCGCGCAGATTTTTCAGACCCCGACCGCTACCTGCGGCGGCGCCTGCAAGGCGTCGCCGAAGGCGGCTGAACAGGTCAGTGCCTGGTGCAGCAGGGTTGCGGTGCGCAGGAAGGCTTCCAGTGCCCGGCGCTGGTCGAGCAGATCGCGATCGGCATCGAGCAGCGTGCCGAGGTCCTCGGCCAGATGCAGCAGGCGCAGGACCGACTCGGCATCGCGCACCGGAAAGGCGGGGTTGTCCACCGCCGCCACCAGGGCCGCCGGCGCCTGCAGCGGCTGCTGACGCAGCAGGGTCCGCAACGCATCGCGATCGCCCTCGCGCAGGGGCGTTTCCAGGGCGCGCAGCGTGTCCATCCAGGCCTCCAGCGCCTGGCGCGCCGCTGCGTGGTCGGGACTGTCCTGGCCAGGCGAGGCGATCAGGTCGCGCGTGCGAAGTGCGCGGCGCTGGATGGCGATGCACACGCCCACGATCAGACAGGCGATCACCGCCAGCACCGCCGTCATCGGATGTCGGGAAGCAAGCGTGCTGAACACGTCCATGGTGGCCGGGCCGTGGTGGAGATGGAATGCGAGGCCGCAATGGATAGCGCCTTGGCCGTGACGAGGATGCATTCGTGCGGGCCTGCGATGGTTGCAGCGTCGGGCGCGGGTGGGGCGTGGTTCGAGGTCGGCGCGCTTTACGGTCACACGGAGCCGGTGGCTGAAACACGGTGGACAAGCTTCGCGTTGTCCACCCTACGCGGGGTGGCTGGCGATTTTCCATCCACCGTCGTCTTTCGCCGGGGCGTCTACTGGGCGCCAGGCCTTGGTGGACAAGCTTTGCGTTGTCCACCCTACGTAGGGTGGATGGCGCTTTTCCATCCACCATCACGTCGCGGCATCCACGGGGCGCTCGGCGCTTGGTGAACAAGCTTTGCGTTGTCCACCCTTCGGGGATGGCCCCGCTCGCCCGCCGCCTGGAGGGAGTGGCGTGGGTTTGCGGACTCGCTTATCGGGGGCGGACGCCGATGGCAGAAGAATCACTGCCGATGATCGGGAGGATAATTAATCATTACTTGTTCTGATTGTGCGGCGGTCGTTAGAGTCCAAACGCGATCACCGCGAGGGACCTCAGGTCCGGTGGTGATCGGCAAGTCGACACGTGGCGCCCGGCAAGGCCTGGCGTCCCACCTGGAGGGGTGAATGACCGCCGCAATCGCTCTGCCCGCAGCTTCGTCCCAGGACGACAGCGCGGCCGATGTGTTCGTGCGCAGCCTGGCTCAGGCAGGCGTGCGCTACTTCTTCGCCAATGGCGGAACCGACTTTCCGCCGATCGCCGAGGCCTTCGCCCGTGCGGCGCGGGAGGGCGCGCCCAGCCCTGTGCCGATGGTGATCCCGCACGAGAACCTGGCCGTGGCCATGGCCCATGGCAGCTACATGATCGATGGCCAGCCGCAGGCGGTGATGGTGCACGTCAACGTGGGCACGGCCAACACCATCAACGCCGCGCTCGACGCCAGCCGCGACCAGACGCCGGTGCTGCTGTTCGCCGGGCGCTCGCCGTATTCCGAACAGGGCCGCCACGGCACCCGCACGCGCTACATCCATTGGGCGCAGGAAATGTTCGACCAGGCCGGCATGATCCGCGAGGCGGTCAAGTGGGACTACGAGCTGCACCTGCCCGAGCAGGCCGGCGATATCGTGCGCCGGGCCATGCAGGTGGCGATGACCTCCCCGCGCGGGCCGACCTACGTCACCCTGCCGCGCGATGTGCTGGCTGAATCGGTTGGCGCCTCGCTCGCCGCGCCGACGCCGTTGAAGGCACCGGCGCCGCCGCGTCCGGACCCGGAGGATATCGATGCCCTGGCCGGCTGGATCCGCCAGGCGCGCCACCCGGTGATCGTCACCGCCAGCGCCGGGCGCACCCTGGCCGGCTTCGAGGCCCTGTCCTCCTTCGCCGAGCGCTTCGGCATTCCGGTGGCGGTGTTCCACCCGCGCTTCCAGAACATCTCTGCCGAGCACCCGCTGTTCGCCGGCTATGATCCCGCGCCGTTGCTGGCCGAGGCCGACCTGGTCATCGCCCTGGACAGCGACGTGCCGTGGGTGCCCGCCGTGCAGGCGCCGCCGCCCGATTGCCGGGTGGCGCACCTGGGCGAGGACCCGGTGTATGCGCGCTATCCCATGCGCAGCTTCCGCACCGACCTGGCCGTGACCGGGACCGCCGACGTGCTGCTGCAGGCGCTGGCCGAGGCCATCGATCTGCGCGGTGGGGTCGATGCCGACCTGCGCCAGGCCCGCACCACCGCCAATGCCGCCCGCCAGCAGCGCCTGCGCGCGCAGTGGCAGCAGGCGGCCCAGCCCGAGGGCGCCATCACGCCCGAGTGGATCAGCGCCTGCCTGCACCAGGCCGTGGGCGAGGACGCGATCATCGTCAACGAATATCCGCTGCGGCAGCCGCAGTGTCCGCAGACCCAGCCCAACACCTACTTCGGCCTGAGTCCGGCCGGCGGCCTGGGCTGGGGACTGGGGGCGGCGCTGGGCGCCAAGCTGGCCGCGCCGGACAGGCTGGTGGTCGCCACGCTGGGCGATGGCGCCTACATCTTCGCCAACCCCACCGCCTGCCATTGGGTCGGCCAGGCGCACGACTTGCCGGTGCTGACGGTGGTCTTCAACAACGCGCTGTACGGCGCGGTGCGCAACTCGACCCAGGCGATGTACGGGCAGGGCCATGCGGCCCAGGACGCGCACCGCATGCTGGCCGAGCTCTCGCCTTCGCCGCGCTTCGAGCATGCGGTGCAGGCCAGTGGCGGCCTGGGCCTGCGGGTGGAACACGCCGCTGACCTGCCCGATGCCCTGGCCCAGGCCGTGGCTGCCGTGCGCGGCGGTCGTCAGGCGCTGGTCAACGTGATCTGTGAGTACTGAGCAGGCCCTGGCCACGCCACGCCCCACAGCGCCGGTCAGCCGGGGCTGGGGCAGTGGCGGCCTGACCGGCGCGGCCGCCGCGCTGCGCCGGCGCTACCCGACGGTGGACGACCTGGAGCGCGCCGCGCGTCGACGCGCGCCGCGCTTTGCCGGCGATTTCGTCGGCAACGGGCTGGGCGATGACGTGTGCCTGCGGCGCAATCGCGCCGCGCTCGACGCCTGCCGGATCACCCCGCGCTATGGCGTAGACGTGCGCCGGGTCGATCCCGGGGTGACCCTGTTCGGTCGGCGCTACGCCATGCCCTTGGGCGTGGCCCCGATGGGCCTGGCCGGGCTGTTGCGCAGCGGTGCCGACGAGTCGCTGGCCGCGGCCGCGCAGGCGGCGAACGTTCCCTACGTCTACTCCTCGGTGGGCAATTCCACCATCGAGCGCATCGGCAAGATGGCGCCGGACGTGTTCTGGTACCAGCTCTATGGCGTGCCCGCGCAGGAGCATCGGGTGTCGCTGGACCTGATCCGACGCGCGGCCGAGGCCGGGGCGCAGGTGCTGGTGGTCACGCTGGACGTGCCGGTGCGCGCCAAGCGTTCGGGCGATGTGCGCAACGGGCTGGTGGTGCCGTTCAAGCCGCGCCTGCGCACGCTGCTGGATGTGCTCGGCGCGCCGCGTTGGGCATTGGACCTGCTGCGCCATGGCCAGCCACGCTTCGGTAATTTCGAACCGTACCTGGGCTCCAGGCCGAGCACGCAGGCGCTGGCGACTTATGTCTACCAGCAGATGGCCGGGCCGATGACCTGGGAGGCGCTGGCGCGCCTGCGCCAGGCCTGGCCACGGGCGATGGTGGTCAAGGGCGTACTGCACGCCGACGACGCCGAACGCGCGGTGCGCCTGGGCATGGATGGCGTGCTGGTGTCCAACCACGGCGGGCGCCAGTTCGACGCCGCGCCGGCCACGCTTGAGGCGCTGCCGCAGATCGTCGCGCGCGTCGGGCGGCAGGCCACGGTGCTGGTCGATGGCGGCCTGCGCCACGGCGTGGACGTGCTGCGCGCGCTGCATCGCGGTGCGCACGCGGCGCTGGCCGGGCGCGCTTTCCTGTGGGGCCATGGCGCCGCGGGCGCGGCGGGCGCGCGGCATGTGGCCGCGCTGTTCGAAGAAGAATTCCGCCTTGCGCTGGCGCAGTCCGGCGCGGTCGATGTGCACCAGGCCGCACGCGGAGGCGCGGACCCCGGCTGATGTTCTGCCCGGGCGGTGTCCACGCCCGGCCCACCACTTTCGCTTCACGTCGCAAGCACCCTGGGAGGGGGACGAACGATGCAACAGCTTCATCGCATGCCGGCCAACGCGCCGCAGCCGTACCGCAGGGGAGACCGCCGCCATGGGTGAGGCCCGGGTCTTCGTGCTCATCGGCGTGGTGGTGTATTTGGCCGCGCTCAGCCTGATCAGCGTCTGGTCGCTGCGCCATTCGCGCAACGCCGGGTCTTACACCTCCGGCACCAGCCATGGTTCGCAGGCCATCCCGGCCGCGCTGATCGGCCTGTTGCTGATGAGCGAGTTCATCGGCACCACCGCCAGCGTCGGCACCGCGCAGTACGCCTACCAGTACGGCGTGTCCGCCGGCTGGAACGTGGCGGTGCTGGGCATCGGCTTTTTGGTGTTCTCCTTCATGCTGGCGCGCAAGTACAAGGAGCTGGGCGAGAACACCATCTCTGCCGTGCTCGCCAGGACCTACGGGCCGAGGGTGAAGATCGCCACCTCGATCATCATGATTTTCGCGCTGCAGATCGTGGCTGTGTCCACCTACGCCAGTGGCGGGGCGGTGCTGGCGCCGCTGCTGGGCGTGGACCGCCACCTGGCCACCATCGTGCTGGGCGTGCTGGCCGCCATCTACGTGGGCGTGGGTGGCATGCGCTCGGTGATCTACACCAATGTCGTGCACGGCGTGGTCATCTTTGGCGGCATCTTCCTGGCGCTATGGTTCGGCGTGGACAAGGTCGGCAGCTGGGACGCGCTGCGGGCGCAGACGCCGCCGGAGTTCTGGTCGCTGACCAAAGTCGGCTGGCCGCAGATCATCGCCTGGCTGGTGGCCGGCGCCGGCGCCACCTTCGCCACCCAGTACGTGATCCAGGCCATCGCCACGGTTAGCGATGGGCACAAGGCGCGCAGCGCCTCGGTGTACGCCTCGCTGTACCTGATCCCGTTCGGCTTCGCCGCCGCGCTGGTGGGCATGTGCGCGCTGGTGCTGTATCCGGGCATCGAGTCGATCAAGGCCTTCCCCTCGCTGATCGCCGACATGAACCGGGTCATGGCCACGGTGGTGGTCGCCGGGCTGGCCGCGGCCGCCTTCGGCACCATCTCCGCGCTCAACATCGGCACGGCCACGCTGCTGCTCAAGGATTTCTACCTGCCCATCACTGGGCGCGATGCCGACGACAGGCGCGCGCTGTTCTTCGTACGCGCCGCCACGGTGCTGGTGGGCGCGCTGCCGCTGGTGCTGTCGCTGCTGGCCGCCGACGTGGTCAAGGTGACCTTCCTGGCCAAGGCCTTGCGCGCGGCGCTGGCGGTGCTGGTGTTCATGGCGTTCTATTCGCCGCGCTTCGGCACCCGCGCCGGCGCCATCGTCAGCATCGGACTGTCGCTGGTGGGCACCATCGGCTGGTTCCTGGCCGGCAATCCCTTCGGCATCGACAACGCCTACATCGCCCTGGCCATCCCGCTGGTGGTGATGACGCTGAGCCATGTGTTCCGTGGCAGCGCGCCGTCGGACGTGCCGATCACAGAGAAGTTGAACTCCAAGGCACGATGACCCAGGACACGCTCGAACACGATCAGACGCTCGCACCCGGCCAGTGGACCGGGCGCTCGCTGCCGCGCGTGGAAGACGCCGCGCTGCTGAGCGGGCGCGGCCGCTATTTCGACGACATCGGCGTGCCGCCGCGCACGCAGCATGCGGCGATCCTGCGCTCGCCGCACGGGCATGCGCGGGTGCTGCGCATCGATGCGCACAAGGCCCGCGCGCTGCCGGGTGTGGAGGCGGTGCTGACCGGCGCGGACATCCAGCGCCTGACCACCAGCCTGGTGGTGGGCGTGAAGGCGCCGATCGAATGCTGGCCCATCGCCACCGACCGGGTGCGCTATGTCGGCGAGCCGGTGGCCGTGGTGGTCGCGCGCGACCGCTACCTGGCCGAAGACGCGATGGAGCTGATCGAGGTCGAGTACGAGGCCCTGGAGGCGGTGGTCGACCCGCAGCGGGCCATCGCGCCCGAGGCGCCGGTGCTGCACGAAGGCCTGGGCGGCAATATCGCCAGCGAGCGCAGCTTTCGCTACGGCGACCCGGAGACGGCCTTCGCCCAGGCCGCCCATCGCGTGGCGGTGGACGTGCGCTACCCGCGCAACAGCTGCACGCCGATCGAATGCTACGGCGTGCTGGCCGAATACGACCCCGGCATCGACGGCTACGACGTGCTGGCCAATTTCCAGGGCCCTTTCAGCATCCATGCGGTGATCTCGCGGGCGTTGAAGGTGCCGGGCAATCGCCTGCGCCTGCGCACCCCGCCCGAGTCCGGCGGCAGCTATGGCATCAAGCAGGGCATCTTTCCCTACATCGTGCTGATCGCGGTGGCAGCGCGCGTGGCCAGGTGCCCGGTGAAGTGGGTGGAGGACCGGCTGGAGCATCTGTCCGCCTCGGTCTGCGCCACCAATCGCGACACCACGCTGGAGGCGGCGGTGGACGCCGACGGCCGCGTGCGCGCCCTGGCCTGGCATCAGCTGGAAGATTGCGGCGCGCACCTGCGCGCGCCCGAGCCGGCCACGCTGTACCGCATGCACGGCAACATGACCGGGGCCTACGACATCGCGCACGTGTCCATCCACAACCGGGTGGTGCTGACCAACAAGATGCCGACCGGGCTCAACCGCGGCTTCGGCGGCCCGCAGGTGTACTTCGCGCTGGAACGGCTGATGCAGCGCATCGCCATCGAGCTGCGCCTGGACCCGCTGGAGGTCATCCGCCGCAACCTGGTGCCGGCCGAGGCGTTTCCGTACCGCACCGCCACCGGCGCGCTGCTGGACTCGGGCGATTACCTGACCGCCGTGGACCGGGCGGTGGAAGAGGGCGGCCTGGCCGAGCTGATCGCCCGCCGCGACGCCGCGCGCGCGCAAGGCCGGCACTACGGCATCGGCTTCACCGCCGCGGTCGAGCCCAGCGTGTCCAACATGGGCTACATCACCGCCGTGCTCACCCCCGAGCAGCGCATCAAGGCCGGCCCCAAGAACGGCGCGCAGGCCACGGCCACCATCCAGATCGATGCGGTCGGCTCGGTCAGCGTGCACGTGGCTTCGGTGCCGCAGGGCCAGGGCCATCGCACGGTGATCGCGCAGGTGGTGGCCGATGCCTTCGGCCTGACCCCGGCGCAGATCCGCGTGGTCACCGAGATGGACACCGCGCGCGATGCCTGGTCGATCGCTTCGGGCAACTATTCCAGTCGCTTCGCCGCCGCGGTGGCCGGCGCGGCGCATATCGCCGCCACGCGCCTGCGCGAGAAGCTGGCCAGGATCGCCGCGGCGCAGCTGGGCTGCCAGTGGGACGAGATCGAATTCGTCGAGGGCACGCTGCGCCTGCAGGGCGGTACGGCCAAGCCGCTGCCGTTCGCGCGCGTGGCCTCGGCCAGCCACTGGGCGCCGGGGACGCTGCCGGACGGGGTGGACCATGCCATCCGCGAGACCGCGTTCTGGACGCCGCCGCAGCTGACCGCGCCGGACGGGCAGGACGGGGTCAACAGCTCGCTGTGCCACGGCTTCATCTTCGATTTCTGCGGCGTGGAGATCGACCGCGACACCGCGCAGGTGCGCATCGACAAATACGTGACCATGCACGACTGCGGCCGCATCCTGCACCCGGGCATGGTGGCCGGGCAGGTCAACGGCGGCTACGCGCATGCGCTGGGCGCGGCGCTGTACGAAGAGCACAGCTACGGCGAGGACGGCAGCTTCCTGTCCGGCACCTTGGCCGACTATCTGGTGCCCACCGTGTGCGAGGTGGTGCCGCCGCTGATCCTGCACCACGAGACGCCTTCGCCGTTCACCCCGCTCGGTGCCAAGGGCGTGGGCGAGGGCAACTGCATGTCCACCCCGGTCTGCCTGGCCAACGCCGTGGCCGATGCGCTGTCCATCGCCGATGTGGAACTGCCGCTGCTGCCCTCGCGCCTGGCCCCGCACCTGCATGGCCAGGAGGCCCCGCCCTCGCGGCCGCTGGCCCGCAAGGCCGCGCCACCGGCCAAGCCGGGCGAGCGCAAGCTCATCGGCGAAGGCGTGGCCAAGGTCGCCGCGCCGCGCCAGCAGGTGTGGGACATGTTGCTGGACGCGGACACACTGGCCTCGGTGATCCCCGGCGCGCATGGCATCGAAAAGCCCTCGCCGACCGAGTTCACCGCCGATGTCACCTTGGGGATCGGCCCGGTCAAGGGCCGCTACAAGGCCAAGGTCGGCCTGCACGACCTGCAGGCGCCGGAGTCGCTCACGCTCAAGGGCACCACCACCGGCGCGCTGGGCTTCGGCAACGGCAGTGGCGCGGTGACCTTGGCCGAACCGGCGCCGGGCCAGACCGAGATCCATTACCGGTACGAGGTGGTCATCGGCGGCAAGGTCGCCTCCATTGGCGGGCGCCTGCTGGATGGCGCGGCCAAGGTGGTGATCGGCCAGCTGTTCGACGGCCTGGCGGCCAAGGCCGGCGGCGGCAGCGGTGGCTTGGTCGGCTGGTGCAAGCGCGTGCTGCGCAAGCTGGGGGTGGGCCTGTGAAGCCGGCGCCGTTCGACTATGTGCGCGCCGAGTCGCGCGAGGAGGTGCTGGCGCAGCTGCACGAGCACGGCGACCAGGCGCGCATCATCGCCGGCGGCCAGTCGCTGGTGCCGATGCTGAACATGCGCCTGGCCAAGCCGGGCGTGCTGGTGGACGTGATGCAGGTGGCCTCGCTGTCCGGCATCGAGGCCAGCGATGCCGGCATCCGCGTCGGCGCCGGCGTGCGCCAGGCCACGCTGCTGGACTGGGCTGGCCGCGATCCGCGCCTGCCCTTGCTGGTCAAGGCGCTGCCGTGGGTCGGCCACACGCAGACACGCAACCGCGGCACCGTGGTCGGCTCGATCGCCCATGCCGACCCCAGCGCCGAGCAGCCGCTGTGCCTGCTCACCCTGGGCGGCTCCCTGCAGCTGCGCCATCGCAAGAAGGCACGCTCCATTCCTGCCGCGGAGTTCTTCGTCGGCATGATGGCCACCGCGCGCGGCGACACCGAGCTGATCGAGTCGGTGACCTTTCCCGCCGCGCAGCCCGGCGCCGGCTACGCCTTTGGCGAGGTGGCCCGCCGCCATGGCGATTTCGCCATCGTCGCCTGCGCTGCGGTTGCCACTGGCGAGGGCATCCGCCTGGGCGTGGGCGGGGTGGCCGACATCCCCACGGTGCGCGAGCTGCCGCTGCCGGGCGCGTCGGATTTCGACGACGCCCTCAACCAATACGCCTGGGACCTGGACGCGCGCGATGACCTGCACGCCAGCGCGCGCTATCGGCGCGAGCTGGTCCGTCGCCTGGGCCGGGAGACCATCGAGGAGGCTTTGCGATGCCGAAACTGAGCGCCCACCTGCGCCACCCCGTGGCCCTGACCCTCAACGGACGCAAGGTCGAAGGGTTGGCCGAGCCGCGCACGCTGCTGTCGGACTTCCTGCGTCACGAACTGGGCGCCACCGGCACCCACGTGGGCTGCGAGCACGGCGTCTGCGGTGCCTGCACGGTGCTGATCGACGGCGTGCCGGCGCGCGCCTGCCTGGCCCTGGCCGTGCAGAGCGACGGTGCGCAGGTGGAGACCGTGGAGGGCCTCTCGCCCGATGGCGGCCACACCCTGGGCGTGCTGCAGGAGTCCTTCCGCCAGCACCACGGCCTGCAATGCGGGTTCTGCACACCGGGAATCCTGATGTCGCTGGAGGGCTTCCTGCGCGCGCAGCCCGATGCCAGCGAGCAGGCGCTCAAGGACATGCTCTCCGGCCACCTGTGCCGGTGCACCGGCTACGTCACCATCATCAAGGCCGCCTTGCACGCGCAGCAGCGGCTGAAGGAGGAACGCGCACATGCTTGATCTCGGCACCAGTTTCCTGGCCAGCGTCGAACGCAACCCCAAGGCCCTGGCCATCGTCGACGGCGACACCCGGCTGAGCTATGAGGCGTGGTACCACGCCATCTCCGCGGTGGTGGCCGCGCTGGACGCGGCCGGCGTGCGGCACGGCGACCACGTGGTCAGCGTGCTGCGCAACCGCTGGGAGGCGGCCACCCTGCACTGGGCCTGCCAGTTCGCCGGAGTGATCCTGACCCCGCTCAACTGGCGGGCCACGGCCGAGGACGTGGGCTTCTGCGTGCACGACGCCGAAGCGCGCGTGATCGTGTACGAGGACGCGCCAGCCAAGTCGATCGCTGCCGCCGGGCTGGACGAATCGGTGCTGCACGTCACCCTGGACACCGACCGACCTGGCGCGCAGCGTTTTGCTGACTGGCTGGAACTGGACGCGCCGCCGGCCAGGCCGCGCGCCAGTGCCGAGGACTGGTCGCTGATGCTCTACACCTCCGGCACTACCTCCAAGCCCAAGGGCGTGCCGCGCCGGCACCGCGCCGAGCGGGCGGCGGCCATCGCGCATATCGCGCAGAACCGCTACGGCAACGGCGAGCGCACGCTGGGGGTGATGCCGCTGTACCACACCATGGGCGTGCGCTCGCTGCTGGCCAGCGCCAGCATCAACGGCGTGTTCGTGTGTCTGCCCAAGTTCGACGCGGCTGCCGCGCTGAAGCTGATCGCCGCCGAGCGGATCGACAACCTGTACCTGGTGCCGACCCTGTACCACGACGTCGTGCATCACCCCGACTTCGCCGCCACCGACGTGTCCTCAGTGCGCAAGCTGGGCTATGCCGGCGCCTCGATGACCGATGGCCTGCTCAAGAAGCTGGCCGAGGCCTTCAGGCCGGACCTGTTCGTCAATCATTACGGGTCCTCGGAGGTCTACACCTTCACCATCGAGGACGATGCGCCGTCCAAGCCGGGCAGCGCCGGCCGCTCGGGCATCAACCAGATGATCCGGGTGGTCACGCTGGAGGCGAGTTCGGCCGAGCAGCGCGCCCAGGCCAACGAGGAAGGCCAGATCATCGCGCTGCTGGCCGGGGACGAGGCCTTCGAGGGCTACTGGCGGCGGCCGGATGCCGATGCCAAGTCGCTGCGCGATGGCTGGTACTTCACCGGTGACACCGGCTACGTGGACGATGACGGCGATCTGTTCGTCACCGGCCGGGTGGACGACATGATCATTTCCGGCGGCGAGAACGTCTCGCCGGTGGAGATCGAAAGCCATCTCTCGCTGCATCCCAAGGTCGACGAGGTGGCCGTGGTCGGCCTGCCCGACGAGCGCTGGGGCAGCGTGGTCACCGCCTTCATCAAGCGCTCCGGCGCGGTCACCGAGGAAGAGCTCGACGCCTGGTGCCGCGACTCCAAGCTGGCCAACTTCAAGCGGCCACGCCGGTTCGTGTTCGTCGATGAGATTCCCAAGTCGCCCGTGGGCAAGCTGCTGCGTCGCAAGCTGACCGCCGGCGAGTACGCCCCCGCGTCGGCCTGACGCGTCCCCCCGCACTTCGAAGAAAGGTTGATTCCATGAGCCACACCACCGAAACCCTCGACGGCTTCCGCATCGAGATCGACGCCGACGCCCAGCGCGGGGACATCGTCCTCGACCGCGGCCCCTTCAACACCATCAGCATGGAACAGCGCGATGCGCTGCGCCTGGCGTTCGAGCAGCTCGATGCCGACGCGCGCGTGCGGGTGATCGTGCTGCGCGCCGAAGGCGAGCACTTCTCCTCCGGCGGCTACATCATGGGCTTCCTGGAAGCCTCGCCCGAGCACGTCTCGCACCTGGCCTGGAACATCGCCGCGCCGGCGCGCGCGCGCAAGCCGGTGATCGCGGCCAACCGCGGCTACACCTTCGGGGTGGGCTTCGAGATTTCGCTGGCCTGCGATTTCCGCCTGGTGTCCGAGACGGTGGAATACGCGCTGCCGGAGCAGAAGCTGGGGCAGATCCCGGGCTCGGGCGGCTCTGCGCGCCTGCAGAAGATCGTCGGCATCACCCGCACCAAGGACATCGTCATGCGCTCCAAGCGCATCAAGGCGCAGCAGGCCTACGAATGGGGCATCGCCACCGAGCTGGTCGCCGATAGCGAGCTGGAAGCAGCTACCGCGGCGCTGGTCAGGGAGCTGGTCGGCTTCTCGCCGCTGGCCCAGCGCACGGCCAAGAAGCTGCTCAACGACACCGAGGATGCCTCGCTGTCCACCGCGATCGAGCTGGAAGGCCACTGCTACAGCCGCCTTCGCAGCTCGGACGACTTCCGCGAGGGCGTAGAGGCCTTCCACGCCAAGCGCAAGCCCAACTTCCAGGGCAGCTGATCGTCGGCCAGCAAGGCAGGGACATGACGCGGGCGCCAGGCCCGGGTCATGCGTTGACGCGCTCGCGTGCGGGCAGGGTGGTGCGGACATGGGTGTGCGCGGGCGATGCAGATGTTCGATGAGGTGGTGATCGGCGGCGGCTCGGCCGGCTGCGTGCTGGCGCACCGGCTCTCGGCCGATCCGAACCGACGCGTGCTGTTGATCGAGGCCGGCATGGACACCCCGCCCGGGCAGGTGCCGGCCGCGTTGTTGGACAGCTATCCGATGGCGCTGTTCGAAGGCGAGCGCTACATCTGGCCGGGCCTGCGCGCTGCGACCACGCGCGGGGCCGATGGGCGCAGGCTCGCGCGCGCGTACGAGCAGGGCCGGGTGATGGGCGGTGGTTCGTCGATCAATGTGCAGGCGGCCAACCGCGGCCTGCCGCGCGACTACGACGCCTGGGCCGCGCTGGGCGCGCGCGGGTGGGACTGGGACAGCGTGCTGCCGTACTTCCGCAGGCTGGAACGCGACCTGGATTGCGCCGGCCCGCTGCATGGCCAGGACGGGCCGATTCCGATCCGGCGCATCACGCCGGCGCAGTTCCCGCCCTACGCCCGCGCCGTGGCCCAAGCGCTGTCCGCCAGTGGGCTGACGATGCGGCTGGACCAGAACGGCGATTTCGAGGACGGGCTGTTTCCGCCGGCGTTTTCCAACGAGGGCGACCGGCGCGTGTCCACCGCCACCGGCTACCTGGACGCGGCCACGCGCGCCCGCCCGAACCTGCGCATCCTGGCCGATACCCAGGTGGTGGGGCTGCAACGCGACGGGCGCCGCATCACTGGCGTTGCGATCGAGCGCGGCGGCGAGCGCGAGCATGTGCACGCCGGACGAGTCGCGGTGACCGCCGGTGCGCTGCAATCGCCGGCGCTGCTGATGCGCGCCGGCATCGGCGATGGACGGGCGCTGTCGGCGCTGGGCATCGAGGTGGCGGTGGACCTGCCCGGGGTCGGGCGCAACCTGCGCGACCATCCCGCGCTCACCCTGTGCCAGTACCTGCCGCGCGCGTTGCGGCTGCCGGCCAGCTATCGGCGCGCCAGCTTCGTGGCCATGCGTTACAGCTCGGGCATCGACGGCGGCAGCGTCTCGGACATGTATCTGACCGCCTCGGCCCGCGCCGGCTGGCATGCGCTGGGGCAGCGCCTGGGCCTGTTCTTTCTGTGGTGCAACCAGCCGCAGTCGCACGGCAGCGTCCAGCTGGTATCGGCCGCGCCGCAGGACTACCCGGAGGTGGATCTCAACCTGCTGTCCACGCCCGCCGACCTGCAGCGGATGCTGCATGGGGTGCGGCAACTGGTGCGTCTGGCCGTGTGCGAGGCGCTCAATCCCAATCCCGACGACCTGTTCCCGGCGGGCTTTACGCCCGCGATCAAGCGGCTCAGTGCGGTCACGCGCCGGAATGCCCTGCTGACGCAGGCGCTGGGCGCGTTGCTGGATGTGCCGGCGGCGGTGCGCGGGCCGGTGTTGCGACGCTTCATGAACGGTGGGCGCTCGCTGGCGGCGGTGCTGGCCGATGAGGCGCAGCTGGAGGCGTTCGTGCGGGCGAACGTATTCGGGGTGTGGCACGCCAGTGGGACGTGTCGGATGGGAGGGGTGGGGGATCCGGGGGCGGTGGTAGATCCGTCCGGTCGGGTGATCGGGATGGAGAACCTGTATGTGGCCGATGCGTCGGTGATGCCGCGGTTGCCGTCGGCCAATACCAATATTCCGACGATCATGGTGGCGGAGAAGATCGCTGAGGGGATGCTGCGCGCCTGAGGCTTGTCGCGTCTAGCTAGCCATAGACTTTGTGCGTTGGCTGGTTCGTTTTCTTCGCCTTCTTCTGACCGTTGCGTGCGATGCAGGGTTGGTGAAAGGAAAGATCAAGGGCTTTCGTGCGGCTTCGCCGCACGACTTACTTTCTTTGCTCGTGCAAAGAAAGGTAAGCAAAGAAACACGCCCCTGGCGGTCGGCTTTTCGCTGCGCGAAAAGTCCGCGGCGGCCGCCGGAATTTTTGGAAGGGACATCCATGTCCCTTCCAAAAACGACGCGCGTCCTGCGCGTCGCCCTTCGGGTTTGACCGTCGGCCTCCGCCCGACCTCAAGGGGAGTAGGTCAAAAGCAACATCAAAAGCAGAAGCAGAAGCAGAGCAAATGCAGAAGCAAAAGCAAAAGCAAAAGCAACGTAAGGCGCGGGCTTGCTTGCTTTACTTTGGTGGGAGAACTTGAAGATCTTTGCTTGGGGTTAGCCTGTTGCCTCGCGCTGACTAGGGCCGGTTTTGGTCACAAAAATCGCGCAATTAGCTTTCCCGTCCAGCTGTTTTCAACTTCGACGTTTGCACTGGCCACGCAATAGCTTTGATGCTGGCCTGGCGCTGACCTTGGCTGGACCGGCTCTGGCCTTGGTTTTAGCAGCCACCGTCACGGTGACCGTTGCCGTTGCCGTTGCCGTTGCTGTTGCTGTTGCTGTGGTTCTGGCTCTGGCTCTAGAACTTCAAACCCCCGTGAGGCACGGCGGAGGGGCGAGGACAAGACCCGCAGGGCGCCGTGCATGGATGCACGGCGTTTTCCGAAGGGACAGGATGTCCCTTTGGAAAATCCCTCGCCCCGCAGCGGACCCGCGAAGCGGGCGTGCCGCCCGGGGCGTGTTTCTTTGCTTACCTTTCTTTGCACGAGCAAAGAAAGTAAGTCGGGCGGCGAAGCCGCACGAAAGCCCTTGCTCTTAGCCAAGTCCCCGAACCAACCCGACAAGCGTAGGTCGCACGGCCAAAGCCGTGCGACAGCCGTCGCAATGATCGAACGTCGGCAAAATCCAAACATCGGTCAATGCGGAGAAGGCGAAGTTTTTATTCAATCCGCCAGCAGCGCCGATCACGAAGCCACCTGGCAAGGACGCCACGCCCGCTACTTCTCCTCGCCCACCGCCACATCACTTCCCTGCCGCCAGCGCCTCACCTTTCCCGTCTCGATCTCGAACAGATCCAACACCCGCCCCACCGTGTGATCCACCATCGCATCGATCGAACCCGGCCGCGCATAGAATGCCGGCACCGGCGGGGCGATGATCGCGCCCATCTCCGACAGCTGCGTCATGCTGCGCAGATGGCCGGTGTGCAGCGGCGTCTCGCGCACCATCAGCACCAGACGGCGGCGCTCCTTCAGCACCACGTCGGCCGCGCGGGTAAGCAGGCTGGAGGTCACCCCGGTGGCGATCTCGGACATCGAGCGCATCGAGCACGGCGCGATGATCATGCCGCGCGTGCGGAAGGAACCGGAGGAGATCGCCGCGGCGATATCGTGATGGGCATGCACCGTGGTCGCCAGCGCCTTGACCTCGGCGATCTTCAGGTCGGTCTCATGGGCGATGGTGATCTCGGCCGACTTGGACATCACCAGGTGCGAGGGGATCTGCAGCGCACGCAGCATCTCCAGCAGGCGCACGCCGTAGATCACGCCACTGGCGCCGGAGATGCCCACGATCAGGGGCGGGTTGTGCTGCGGGTCTGCACGCATCGGCGGGTCTCCGGCGTCGGCCATCACGGGGCAGCGCCGGCCACGCCCGGCGCCTGGTAGATGTGCTTGAGTTCGGTGAAGTCGGCCAGCGCGTCGTAACCGTGCAGCCGGCCCAGGCCGCTCTGCCGATACCCGCCGGTCTCCACCTCGGGCAACAGCTTGTTGTGCGCGTTGATCCACACCGTGCCATTGCGCAGGGCGCGGGCCACGCGCAGGGCGTGGGCGCCATCGCCGGTCCAGACGCTGGCCGACAGGCCGAACACGGTGTGGTTGGCGCGGGCGATGGCCTCGGCTTCGTCTTCGAAGGATTCCAGCACCAGGAAGGGACCGAAGATCTCCTCCTGCACGAAGTCCGCGCCGCTGTCGCGGTGATAGACCAGCGCCGGCTTGAGGAACGCACCTTGCGCCAGTTCGCCATCGGGCACGCCGCCGCGCAGCAGCACCTCATCGGCCTGCGCGCAGGCCTGCGCCACCTGCGCGGCCACCGCGTCGCGCGAGCGCCGGTCGATCAGCGGGCCGACCTGCGAGGCCGGGTCGATGCCCGGACCCAGGCGCAGCGCGTCCAGCGCCCCGGCCAGGGCCCGCTTCATCTCGCCCAACCTGCTCGCATGCACCAGCACCCGGCGCGCGGCCGTGCACTGCTGGCCGGAGATGATGGTCGCCGCCTCGGCCAGGCGCGGCGCCACCGCGTCGATGTCGGCATCGGCGAACACCAGGCAGGCCGAATTGCCGCCCAGCTCCAGGGACAGCTTCTTCATGCTGTCGGCGGCATTGCGCATGATGGTCTTGCCCACCGCGGTCGAGCCGGTGAAACAGATCGCATCGACCTCGTGCGAGGTCGCCAGCAGCGCGGCACCGGCGCTGCCCGCTTCGCTGAAGACGTTGACCACCCCGGGCGGCAACTGCGGGTGCTGCAGCAGCGGGGCCAGCAGGGCGGCGTTGAACAAGGTGGTCTGCGCCGCCGGCTTGACCACCACCGTGCAGCCAGCGGCCAACGCCGGACCCAGCGCGCGCACCAGCAGCACGGCCGGTGCGTTCCAAGGCACGATGATGCCGGCCACGCCGGCCGGCTCGCGCAGCACGGTGGACAGCACGCCTGGCTCGGGCTCGAGCACGTGGCCGGGAATGTGGCGGGCCAGGCCGGCGTAGTACTCCACTTCGGAGATCGCGCCGGCGATCTCCCCGCGCGACTGCGCGATGACCTTGCCGTTCTCGCGCGTCAGCAGCTCGGCCAGCGCGCCGGCCTGGGCCTGCAAGGCCGCCGCCCAGTCCAGCAGCACGCGCTGGCGCAGGCGTGGCGAGGCGGCCCATGCGCTGCGGTCGAAGGCGCGCCGCGCCGCGGCGATGGCCGCCTGCGCCTCGGTTGCGCCGCCATCGGCGAGGTGGCCCAGCACCTGGCCGTTGGCCGGATCCTCGCTGGGCAGGCTGGCCGTGCCGGTGGCGGCGCCGTCGATCCAGTGCGTGGTGGAGAGCGTGGTCACGTGTGTCGATCCTGTGCGCATGGGGCACGACGATCGGTCACGCCGTCGGCGCCAGGGCCGACCGCACCGGCGCGACAGGCCGGAGCGCGCTCCGGTGCCGTGCCGCCCTCCCGACCGCCGCACCCGGTGAAAGGCGGCGGCGACGCGCCCGCGGTCGGCACGCCACTCCCAGCGCCGACGCTAGCGCGGGCTTCCGATCAAATCCAATAATCAGTCCTTATGTTTCTTATCAGGTCGGATGATGATTGGATCCAGTGCCGCGCGCGCCTGGTGCAGGGCCTGGCGCAGGCGCTCGACCAGCAGGGTGGCTGCCGGCCCCAGCGGATGGCGGGCCTGGTGGACCACCACCAGGTGCCTGGCGATGCGCGAGCGCCCGATGGAATAGGCCTTCAGGGTGCCGTCCAGCAGCTGGCGATGCACGGCGATGCTGGGCAGCACGGTGAACCAGTCCCCGCGCGCGACCAGGTCGGCGATGGAATCGGTGGAGTCCATTTCCAGCTGCGGTTCCAGCTCGGCGTCCAGGCCGGCCATGTGCCGGTCCAGCTCGGCGCGCAGGCCATGGCGCTTGGACGGCAGCACCAGCTTGAGCCGGGTCACGTCGGCCAGCGAGCGGATCGCTGGCGGCGGGTTGTCGCGCGCGCCCACCAGCACCATCTCCTCCTCCAGCAGCGGGATGGTCTCCAGGCCCAGGCGGCGTGCCGGTCGGTTGATCACCGCCAGGTCCAGGCGACCGGCGTTGACCCATTCGATGAAGGTCTGCGAATAGCCATCGGCGATGGAGATCTCCACGTCCGGGTAGTCGCGGCAGAACGCCATCAGCACGCCCGGCACCACGCTGCGGGTCACCGAGGACAACACGCCGATGGACACCTGGCCGGAGATGGTCCCGGACAGGTTGGCCATGTGCGTCATCGCCGCGGCCAGGTCGCGCTGGATCGGCGTCACCAGCCGGTGCAGGGTGCGCCCGGCCGAGGTTGGCACCATGCGCTTGGGCGTGCGCTCGAACAGCTTCTGCTCCAGCTCGCGTTCCAGCTTGGCGATCTGCATGGACAAGGCCGGCTGCACCACGTTCATGCGCGCCGCGGCGCGGGTCACGCTGCCTTCCTCGTACAGCGCGAGGAAATAGTTGATCTGGCGGAGGTCCATCGTGCTCCCGTGCCTTGGCCAGTGTCAGAAAAGTTGATCGATCATATCTAAATTCATTATTTGGATTTATCGGCGACCTGCGTGAGGCTCGCTTGGCAGCGTTGCAGGTGCGCCATGCGGATGTTCGATCCGCCGCGTGCCTCCACGACCCTGACGCCGATGCTCCCAGGTGGCTCCGAATCCTCGGAAGACGACGCCGGATGTCGGTGCGACAACCCGACGTTCATTCGTTTCCGAGGAGGGGAATCATGAGCGATGACACCACGCCGGCCAGCGGGTCGGTGGGCAGCCCTGCGCCGATTCCGCCGCGCAAGGTGCTGCTGGCCGCGTTCGCTTCCACCTTCGGTTGGGCGTTGGACCTGTTCGACCTGTTCCTGCTGCTGTACGTGGCCCCGATCGTGGGCCGGCTGTTCTTCCCCTCGCACACCCCGACCCTGTCCCTGGCCGCGGTCTATGCCTCCTTTGCGGTGGCGCTGCTGGTGCGCCCGCTGGGCTCTGCGGTGTTCGGCACCTATGCCGACCGCAAGGGTCGCAAGCTAGCGCTGATGGTGGCCATGGTGGGCGTGGGCCTTGCCACCGCCGGCTTCGGCCTGCTGCCCACGATCGAGCAGGTGGGCATCCTGGCGCCCATCCTGTTCCTGGTCCTGCGCGTAGTGCAGGGGCTGTTCGTCGGCGGCATCGTCGCCTCCACCCACACCATCGGCACCGAGTCGATCCCGCCGCAATACCGCGGCCTGGTCTCCGGCCTGGTCGGCGGTGCCGGTGCCGGCATCGGTGCGCTGATGGCGTCCTTCGCCTACTTCGTGCTGTCCGGGATCTTTCCCGATGACCAGTTCGACCAGTGGGGCTGGCGCTTCATGTTCTTCACCGGCCTGATCAGCACCGTGTTCGGCCTGATCATGTTCAAGTTCCTGGAGGAATCGCCGGTCTGGAAGCAACTGCAGCAGGCCAAGGCGAACAAGCCGGCGGTGGTGCAGAAGGTCTCGCCGGTGCGTCGGCTGTTCGGGCCGGAGTATCGCAAGGTGATGCTGGTCAACCTGCTGATCACCTTCGGCGGTGGCGCCACCTACTACCTCACCTCCGGCTACCTGCCCACGCTGCTCAACCTGGTGGCCAAGGTGCCGCACGGGGAGACCTCGCGCATCCTGATGTGGGGCTCGGTGGCGGTCATCGTCAGCTCGCTGCTGTTCGGCTGGCTCAGCGACAAGCTCGGCCGCAAGCCCAGTTTCATCGCCGCCGGCCTGGCCGCGCTGATCGGCCTGCCACTGCTGTTCAACGCGGTGAGCGGCGCGGCCGGCAAAGTCGATGCGGTGCTCTGGTACGCCATCGCCATCTCGCTGATCGGCGGGGCGGCCATCGCGCCGATCATGATCTTCCTCAACGAGCGCTTCGGCACCGACATCCGCGCCAGCGGCACCGGCCTGAGCTGGAACATCGGCTTCGCCCTGGGCGGCACCATGCCGACCTTCGTTTCGCTGGCCGCCGCCACGCCGGCGCAGATTCCGATGGTGCTGGCGGTGTTCGGTGGCGTGCTGGGCCTGATCTACCTGATCGGCGCGCTGGTCATCCCCGAAACCCGCGGCCGCTCGCTGTAGGCGTGGGCGGTGCCGCCCGGCATCGCCTGCATCCGGTTTCGTCCCAGGGCCGCTGGCAGCGGCGGCCCAAGGGCCACCTTGCGCCGGCACACGGCGCGCTGACCCCAACGGAGCATTGCATGGCTGATTCCCCTCCTTCCCCCGCCATCGGTACAGGCGCGCTGTCGCTGCGCCAATGGCTGGACCGCCTGTCCGCGCGCGGCGATCTGGCCATCGCCCGCGATGGCCTCAAGCTCAGGCACGAGATCGCCGCGGTGGCCAAGAAGCTCGACGGCAAGCAGGCCACCTTCTTCCCCGATCCCGATGGCGCCCATGCGATCCCGGTGGTCTCAGGCATCGTCTCGGACCGTGGCTGGATGGCCGAGGCGCTGGGCGTGGAGCAGGATGGGCTGCTGGCGCACTTCCAGCATGCGGCGCGTCACCCCATTGCCTGCGAGGAAGTCCCACAGGCGCAGGCCCCGGCGCAGGAGGTCGTGCACACCGAGGTCGACCTGCTCAGGCAGCTGCCCATCCCCACGCACAACGAGCACGATTCCGGCGCCTACATCACCGCCGGCCTGCTGATCTCGCGCAGCCCGGAAAGCGGCATCCAGAACGTGGCCATCCACCGCTGCCAGATCAGCGGGAAGAACCGCATCGGCGTGCTGCTGCTGCCGCGCCATACCGATCACTACTACCGCATGGCCGAAAAGCAGGGCAAGCCGCTGCAGATGGCCATCGCCATCGGCGTGGACCCGGCCACGCTGCTGTCCTCGCAGGCCATCGTGCCGGTGGACTACGACGAGTTGGAAATCGCCGGCGCCCTGCACGGCAAGCCGCTGCAGGTGGTCAAGTGCACCAGCAACGAGGTGCGCGTGCCGGCCGATGCGGAGATCGTCATCGAAGGCCGCCTGCTGGCGGACGAGCGCGAGGAGGAAGGCCCGTTCGGCGAGTTCCCGCAGTACTACGGCGAGCGCGCGCGCCGCCACGTGATCGAGGTCGATGCCATCACCCATCGCCACGGCGCGCTGTTCCACACCATCGTCGGTGGCGGCCTGGAACACCTGCTGCTGGGCGCGATCCCGCGCGAGGCCACCATCCTCAACACCCTGCAGGGCAGTTTTCCAGGGGTGAAGGACGTGCACCTGGCGCTGGGCGGGGTGGGCCGTTACCACCTGTACGTCAAGCTGGACAAGCGCCAGAACGGGGAGGGCAAGAACGTCATCCTCGGTGCCTTCGCCGCGCACTACGACATCAAGCACGTGGTGGTGGTGGACACCGATGTGGACATCCACGACCCGCAGGAAGTGGAGTGGGCCGTGTCCACGCGCTTCCAGGCCGATCGCGACCTGGTGGTCATCGCGCACAGCCAGGGCTCCAAGCTCGATCCGTCCACCGAGGATGGCGTGGGCGCCAAGATGGGACTGGATGCCACCATCCCGGTCGATGCGCCGGAAATGAAGTACAAGCGCATCCGCATCCCCGGGGAAGACGCCCTGGACCTGGACGCGCTGCTCACCACGGCACGCGACTGGCGCCAGGCAGGCCAGCGCGCGGCATGAACGTCCTTGGGAGGGGGCAGGCCATGTACATCAAGACCATCGCCTCGGCGATGACCCTGGCGCTGGTGATGGCGCCCGGCGCCCGGGCACAGACCAAGCCGCGCCAGGACGAAGGCTATCCGCTGGCCGGGCAGGGCCTGGGCGGCAAGACCGGGCCGGACACTTGGATGTCGCGCTGGGCCGAGGACTGGTCCTTTCTGCGCGATCCAGGCAAGCGCAAGCACGCGCTGGACGGGCTGAAGTACGTGCCGCTGGACGAGAGCGGCCAGACGTACCTGAGTTTCAGCATGGAGCAGCGCCTGCGTGGGGACTACTACAGCGCCATCGGCCTGCGCGAGGGCGCGCCTTCGCAGGCGCCAGAGATGTACCGCCTGTTCGTCGGTGCCGACTTGCACGTGGGCGAGCACTTCCGCGCCTTCACCGAACTGGCGCATGCCAGCATCAATGGCCATGGCGTCACCACCCGCGCGCCGGCGCAGGAGGACAAGGCCCGCGTGCAGCAGGCGTTCTTCGATGTGGCCGGCAAGTGGAACGGTGCCGATGTCGGCGTGCGCGTGGGCCGGCAGGATTTCCAGGACGGCCCGCAGTGGCTGATGACCACGCGCGAGAACGCCAACATGCATTTCACCCTGGACGGCGTGCGCGCCTGGGCGATGGGCGCGGACAAGCGCATCAGTGTGTACGACTTGCGCTATGTGGCCGAAAGCACCGGCGCCTTCGACGATGGCACCGACGACAGCAGGCGCGTGCGCGGCGTGACCGTGGGTTTGCGCCTGCCGGTGCAAGGGGACATCTATTTCGATCCGTTCTGGATCAACGCCCGCGACCAGGCCAAGCGCTGGGGTGCGCAGGTGGCCAGGGCCGACCGCCACTACGCCGGCGCGCACCTGTACGGCACGCGCGGCGCGCTCACTTTCGATACCGCGGCGATGTACGAATGGGGCGACTTCGGCAGCCGCGATATCCGCGCCTATGGGGCGTATTCCACGTTCCGTTGGGCGCTGTCCAAGGATGGGCTGAGGCCCGCCGTGGGCTTCCATGCCGACATCACCAGCGGTGGGGGCGGCTACGGCACCGGCACCTTGCGCAACGGTAGCCTGCTGTATGGCGCGCTGCCTTATTTCAGCTGGGCCACCTGGTTCGGCGGCGCCAACTACATCGACCTGGCCCCGACCTTCCAGTTCTCGCCCACCGCCACCACCAGCGTGGCACTGGAGTACCAGCGCATGTGGCGCCAGCGCCAGGACGATGCGGTCTACACCGGTCCGGGCGCGTCCTATGCCGGTACCCAGAATGTGGACGGACGCCACATCGGCGACCTGCTGCGGCTCAACGCCACCTGGCGACCGCACCGCTACGTATCCCTGACCGCGCGCGCCGAGCGCTTCCTGGCCGGCGATGCGATGCAGCGGGCCGGCTACGGCGATGCAACGTTCTTCGGTGGCTGGGTGACTTTCCGGTTTTGATCGGCGTGCACTGATCGGCGTGCGCTGATCGACGTGAGTTGATCGGCCTGCGTAATGCGCGGCTGTCCTGGCCGGGCCGATGAAGGCCCGGTCAGCAGGCCCTGTGCGATCATGTCCGGCCGCCCCCTGAGTCCCCCGCATGGAATGGCTTTCCGACCCGTCGATCTGGATGGGTTTGGCCACCCTGGTGATCCTGGAGATCATCCTAGGGATCGACAACCTGGTCTTCATCGCCATCCTGGCCGACAAGCTGCCGCCGGGACAGCGCGACAAGGCCCGCCTGCTGGGCCTGAGCCTGGCGCTGATCATGCGTCTGGTCCTGCTGGCCACGCTGTCCTGGATCATGAAGCTCACCGCCCCGCTGGTGACGCTGCTGGGACAGTCCTTCTCCGGACGCGACCTGATCCTGCTGGCCGGCGGCGCCTTCCTGCTGTTCAAGGCGACGATGGAGCTGCACGAGCGCCTGGAAGGGGTGGAAGAGCACGACGACGGCAGCAAGCCACGCGCCAGCTTCGCCATGACCGTCACCCAGATCGTCGTGCTCGATGCGGTGTTCTCGCTGGACTCGGTGATCACCGCGGTGGGCATGGTCGACCACTTGGGGGTGATGTTCGCCGCGGTGATCATCGCCATGGCGGTGATGATGCTGGCCAGCAAGCCGCTGACCAACTTCGTCAACCGCCATCCCACGGTGGTGATCCTGTGCCTGGGCTTCCTGCTGATGATCGGCTTCAGCCTGTTGGCCGAGGGCCTGAGCTTCAAGATTCCCAAGGGCTACCTGTACGCGGCCATCGCCTTCTCGGTGCTGATCGAGGCCTTCAACCAGTGGTCGCGCTTCAACCGCGAGCGGCATGCGCGCAAGCTGCCGTTCCGCCAGCGCACCGCCGATGCGGTGCTGCGCCTGCTCGGCACCGCCTCCACGCAGGAGCAGCACGCCGGCGAGGGCGCGGCCGATGCGGCCGAGAGCGAGCAGCTGGAGCCCGCCGAGCAGCACATGATCCGCAGCGTGCTGACCCTGGCCGACCGCCCGGTGACCTCGCTGATGACCGTACGCGGCGACCTGGACTGGCTGGATTGCCACCGCGACGAAGCCTCGGTGCGCGAGCGCCTGATCGCCTCGCCGCATACGCGCATGCTGGTCTGCGACGGGCAGCTGGACAACCTGCAGGGCGTGGTGCAGAGCCGCGACCTGCTGGCCGCGGTGCTGTCCGGACAGCCGCTGGACCTGGTGGGCGCGGCGCGCGAACCGCTGATCCTGCCCGAGCACACCACCGCCCTGCACGCGCTGGAGCGCATCCGCGAGCATCCCATCCCGCTGGCGGTGATCGTGGACGAGTACGGCGGCATCGAAGGCCTGGTCACGGCCAACGACCTGCTGGCGGCGATCGCCGGCGACCTGGCCGATACCCAGGACGAGGATTTCGGTGCGCGGCGGATCGACGACACCGGCTGGGAAGTCGATGGCGCGATGAGCCTGGAGGAGATCGAACGCGATACCGGGCTGGGCCTGCCGCGTTCGACCAACTACCAGACCCTGTCGGGCCTGTTCCTGCACACGCTGGACCGCCTGCCGCAGGCCGGTGATGTGATCACCCTGCCGGGCGTGCAGGCCGAAGTGCTCAACCTGGAGCGCCGCCGCGTCGGCAAGGCGCACCTGCGCATGCTGCCGGAGCAGACCCAGGAAGCTTGACCGCCACCACAGTCCGGCATGATCGGCGCGCGCGCTCACGCCATCTGAAGTCCTGGCAGGGCGCGCGTTGCTATGCTCGCCCGCCTCTCCCGGACCGTCGCCTGCTGCAGGCGCTGGCCGGCCATGGAGCATGCGGCACAAGGAGCGCGGGATGAGCAAGTCGTTCGAGCAGGCGTGGATGTCCGCGCGGGTGGCCATGATGTCCGGCGGCCTGCTGATCCTGGCCGGCTGTGGCGGAGGTGGCGGTGGAGGCAGCGGCGCTGCGCCGATCGCGCCGACGGTGCCACCGCCCACCACCACCCCGCCGATCACCGTGCCTGGCAACCCGCTGCAGATCAGCACGCTGGAAGTGGCCCAGACCCACGTCATGCCCGCCACCGGGCTGAACCTGCAATCGCGCAACGACGCCAGCAACAACCGCAGCAAGCAACTGCGCCTGGTCGCCGACCGCGCCGCGCTGCTGATGGTCACGCCGATGACCACCAGCGCCGGCATCCAGGTCCGCGCCCGCCTGAGCGATGGCCGCACCCTCGGCCCAGTGACGCTGTCCACCCCGACGCAGCTGCCGCCCACCGATGGCGGGCGCGCGCCGTACTCCACGCTCAAGTACAGCACGCTGATGCCGCGCGAATGGATCCAGCTGGGCAGCACGCTGGAACTGAGCAGCGATGGCTTCACCTCCACGCCGGTCAGCGTGGCGCTGAGCGTGACCCCGGCCAGCGCGCTCAAGCTCTATACCGCGCCGATCTACCTGTTTGGCGCCACCCATGCGCGCTCGGTGGTGCCCGACTACCGCCTTTCCAGCTTCAGCACCGCCGGCTACCCGCTGGACGTGGAGTACCGTGAGAAGCTGCCGATCGCCGCCTTCGCGCAAGCCGTGGCCGCGCCGGTGACGATGGACACCGTCACCATGCCGGCGCGCAACGATGCGCGCTACTGCTACCCGGCCATGTCCTTCAGCAGCTGGGCCGATTATCAGTCGGTGCAGGCCGACACCAACGCGCGCATGCTGGGCCTGGTCGGCGACCTGCACGGCGCGGCGGCCAACCGCGACGACGCGCTGGGGGCCGGCTTCTATGGCTACATCCAGACCCGCATCGCCAGTGGCGCGCAGGTGGCCGCCTCCACCGGTGGCGGGCTGGGCTATGTCGGCGGCGGGGCGTCGGTGTCCGGCGGGGACTACCGGCCCGAAGTGGTGTACTCGGCGATCTTCAATCACGAGATGGGCCACGGCTACAACCTCGGCCATGCCGATGGCGACTACGACAACGGCGACTACCCATATCCGCTGGGGACCAAGAGCGGCTCGACCTGGGGCTTTGACAGCGTGCGCAACGAGCTGCTGAGCACCCTGCAGCTGCCGGGCAAGTCCTGCGACGGGCGCGTGGTCGATGGCACCTGCTATGCGCGCACGCCCATGTCCGGCGGCGATGACGATCGCGACATCGCCAGGTACCGCTGGACCAACTTCTCCGACTACCAGGCCGCGACCATGCAGGAGTGGTTCCTGGACAAGCTGATCCCCGATGCCAGCTATGCCGGCGGTTACAAGCGCTGGAACCGCCAGACCGCCGCCTTCGTGGCGCCCGAGGCGCGCCAGCGCTCGCAGTACGGCACCGACGTGCTGCAGCTGAACCAGCCGGTGCAGACCGTGGTGGGGTCGGTCTCGCACTTCGACCTGGCGCCCACCGCCAGCCGCACCTACGTGACCCCCACCTGGACCGGCAACCTGCCGCGGCATTTCGATCCCACCGTGCAGGCCGACCTGGACCTGATGCAGACCACCAACCCCGGTGGCTGGGACGACTACTACTGCGTCTACAACGGCTGCGACTACACCATGGTCGCCAGCTACAACGACGGCACCCAGCTGCGGATCCTGATGCCGATCGGCTTCCATGAGTTCAACAGCGCCACGGCGATCAAGCCCGGCGCGCAGGACGTGCTGAGCACGGACAACTTCGCCGGCTATGCGGTCAACCTGCCGACCGGCCGCGGTGGGCTGGCGCGGATCCAGGTCTATCGCACACCGCTGGGCGCGGGTTTTCACGTGCGCCGCACCGCGATTTCCGCCTCGGCACTGGGCACGGCGCAGTATCCGCTGGTGAACCAGTGGGTGCCGGGCGATGGCAACGGCGGCGGCACGGGCGCGGGCGGCACCACCGCCAGCTTCTCCTCGCGCTGCCAGGCCGGCGCCACGGTGCGTCAGCCGCCGCGCTGAGGCGCAGGGGAAGAGGTTTCCTTTAACAGCGCCAGCGCTCCCACAGGGTGCGCTTTGCGTGTCATCTGCTCAGCTTGCCATTCGCCGCCGGTAGGCCGCTGCACGCGCTAGATCGAGCAGCTTCGGATCGAACAGCCCCAGACCCATCCGTTGCCGAGCCTGGCCCCGAGCCGGGGATGGCGGAAAGCGCGCCAGGAGGGCCGGCCGCGGCGAGTCAGCCATGGAGGGCTGACCGAGCCGAGCAGCCATCCCCGGCTCGGGGCCAGGCTGTTTGGCGAAGCCGGCTTTTCACGACCATCCACGTTTCGTCAGGAACCTCACTTCCCGCACTCCGGCCAAGCGCCACAAAAAGGCACGCGTCGCTGACGACGCGTGCCCTTGCCTTGCATGACGCCGCCAGGCGTCGTCATCGCGATGGCGATCAGTGCATGGACATCAGCAGGTCAACATCGCCACCGGCGGCGGTGGTGTTGACCGTCACGCAGTACTCGGCGCAGAAGCGCGGCAGGTAGTTCGGGCCGCCGGCCTTGGGGCCGGTGCCGGACAGGCCTTCGCCGCCGAAGGGCTGCACGCCGACCACCGCACCGATCATGTTGCGGTTGACGTAGATGTTGCCGACCTCGGCCTGGGCGGCGATGGCTTGGGCGCGGGTGTCGATGCGCGTCTGCACGCCCAGGGTCAGGCCGTAGCCCAGCCCGTTGATCTGCTCGACCAGGGTCTCCACCTCACCCTTCCAGCGCAGTACCTGCAGCACCGGCCCGAAGATCTCCTCGCGCGCCTGCTCCAGCGAGGCGATCTCGAAGGCCACCGGGGCGATGCTGTTGGCCGGCGCATCGGCCGGCAGCGGCGCGCGCGCGATCAGCTTGCCGCGCGCGGACAGCGCATCGATCTGTGCCTGCAGCTTGTCGTGGGCCTCGGCATCGATCACCGGGCCCAGGTCGCTGGAGAGCTTGCTGGGGTCGCCGACCTGCAGCAGCGACAACGCACCGGACAGCATGGCGATCACGCCATCGGCGATCTCGTCCTGCACGCACAGCACGCGCAGCGCCGAGCAGCGCTGGCCGGCGCTGCGGAAGGTGCTCTGCACCACCGCATCGACCACCTGTTCGGGCAGGGCGGTGGAGTCCACGACCATCGCGTTGAGCCCGCCGGTCTCGGCGATCAACGGCACGATCGGGCCGTCCTTGGCCGCCAGCGTGCGCGCGATGGACTTGGCCACCGCGGTGGAGCCGGTGAACACCACGCCGGCGATCTGCGGGTGCGCCACCAGCGCCGCGCCGGTCTCGCCAGCGCCATACACGCCCACCAGCGCGTCGCGCGGCACGCCGCACTCATGCAGCAGCGCGATCATGGCCGCGCCGATCCCCGGGGTCTGTTCGGCCGGCTTGGCCGCCACCGCATTGCCGGTGACCAGTGCGGCCACAACCTGCCCTGCGAAGATCGCCAGCGGGAAATTCCACGGCGAGATGCACGCCCACACCCCGCGTCCGGCCAGCGAATAGGTGTTGCGCTCGCCGGTCACGCCCGGCAGCACCTGCGGGGCCATCAGCGTGCGCGCCTGCTGGGCGTAGTAGCGGCAGAAGTCGGCCGCCTCGCGCACCTCGGACACCGCATCGCCCCAGGTGCGGTGGCCTTCGCGCACGATGCGCGCGCACCACACTGCCAGGTCGCGCTCCAGCACGTCGGCGGCCTGCTCCAACGCGGCGGCGCGCTGCTCGACCGGGGTGGCGTTCCAGGCCTTATGGCCCTTGGCCAAGGTCTGCACCAGCGCATCGACCTGCACCAGCGGCGTGTCGGCCGGGCGCGGCACCGTGGTCTGCGCGTAGGGCGCCAGCAGCGCATCGGACAGCGCCTGGCAGGTCACGTCGGTGCCGGCGGTATTGCGCCGCGTGGGCAGGATGTCCAGCGGCAGGGTCACGCCGCTGCGCTGCTCCAGGCGCAGCGGCGAGGCCACCAGCGCACTGGCCGGCAGGCGCGTGTCGGCCAGCTGGTGGACGAAGGAGGAATTGGCGCCATTTTCCAGCAGGCGTCGCACCAGATAGGCCAGCAGGTCCTTGTGCGGGCCCACCGGGGCGTACACGCGCAGGCCCACGTCCGGATACTGCGCGTAGATCTGCTGGTAGACCGCCTCGCCCATGCCGTGCAGGCGCTGCAGCTCGAACGGCACGCCGGCCTTGCGCGCCATGTGCAGGATCGCGGCGATGGTGCCGGCGTTGTGGCCGGCGATCTGCGGATAGATCGCATCGGGCACGGCCAGCATCGCCCGCGCGCAGGCCAGGTAGGCCACGTCGGTGTGGTGCTTGTGGGTGAACACCGGGAAGGCGGCCAGGCCCAGCTCCTGCGCGCGCTTGATCTCGTAGTCCCAGTACGCGCCCTTGACCAGGCGCACCATGAAACGCATGCCCAGCTTGCGGGCGATGCGGGTGACTTCCTCGATGGTGTGCAGCGCGCGCGTCTGGTACGCCTGCACCGCCAGGCCGAAACCGCGCCACTGCGGGAACTGCGCGGCCACCTGGGTGGCCACCGCCTCGAACACGTCCAGCGACAGCTCCAGGCGCTCGCTCTCTTCGGCATCGATGGTCAGGTTGAGGTCGGCCTTGGCCGCGGCCAGCGCCAGCTCGACCACGCGCGGCACCAGCACCTCGAACACGTGCGCGCGCTGGACCGCCTCGTAGCGCGCATCGATGGCCGAGAGCTTGATGGAGATGCCATCGGCCTGTTCCACCGGCACCGCGCGCTCGCGGCCCTTGGCCAGGGCAGCGATGGCGGCGTGGTACTTGTGCATGTACTCGCGCGCATCGGCATCGGTGCGCGCGCCTTCGCCCAGCATGTCGTAGGAGAAGCGCAGGCCCTTGCGCGCCTTGCGCTGCTTGCGGGCATCGTCCATGGCCTCGTCCAGGGTCTCGCCCATGACGAACTGCTTGCCCATCAGCTGCACCGCGCGCACGGTGGCGGCCACGATCGCCTTGGCGCCCATCTTGGCGAAGAAGCCGGCCTTCTGGCCGTCCTCGCCCAGCATCTTCTTGGACAGCCCGATGGCCTGGCTGGACAGGGTGGCCAGCCAGGACTGGGAGGCGCCGGAGAAATCCGCCCGGCCCAGCTGGTCGGCGGTGAGCATCATGGCAGTCTCGGCGTCGGGCACGCGCAGCAGCGCCTCGGCCAGGCGCATCAGCGCCAGCCCTTCGGCGCTGGACAGCGGGTACTCGCGCAGCAGCGTCTCCATGGCGAAGGAGGAGGGCTTGCTGGCGCGGACCTGCTCGATCCAGCCGATGGCGTCGCTGCTGGCCAGCGCCCAGTCCAGGTCGCTCAGCTGCTGCAGGAGGCCGGCCAGGACTTCATGTTCCGGGCGATAGGGAAGAGGAAGCCGCATAAATCACCACCCGGGACGGAAAGCGCTGAGAATGTGGCATTCTCATCCGGAACCTGCCGCATTAAATTCGGTAGCCGCAGGCCTGGAGGACACATGAGCAAACTTCCCGCTGCGCTGGATCGCACCGACCGCAGAATCCTCGCCCTGCTGCAGCAGGACGGCCGCATCACCAACCTCAAGCTGGCCGAGGCGGTGCACCTGTCGCCCACCGCCACCCTGGAGCGCGTGCGCCGGCTCACCGCCGAGAACTACATCATCGGCTACCGCGCCCGCCTCAACCCGCAGAAGCTGGGGGTGGGGATGCTGGTGTTCGTGGAGATCCTGCTGGACCGCACCACCCACAACATCCTCGAGCAGTTCCAGGCCGCGATCAAAGACCAGCCCGAGGTCATGGAATGCCACCTGGTGGCCGGCGGCTTCGACTACCTGATCAAGCTGCGCGCCGCGGACATGGCCGACTACCGCGAGCTGGCCGGCAAGGTGCTGTGGAAACTCCCCGGCGTGCGCGAGGCCCGCACCTACGCGGTGATGGAAGAGGTCAAGAACAGCGCCGACCTGTACCTGGGCGTGTGAGCGCCGCGCCTGGCGGCGATGCCCATCCCGCGCAATGGCGGACCCAAGCGCGCCACCCCGACGTAGGGTGGACAACGCGAAGCTTGTCCACCGCCTTTCCGGCGCCGATCAAGCACGCGTCACGCGGGCACATCGTCCATGGCGCGGCGATGGTGGATGAAACAGCGTCATCCACCCTACGACACTGGGCGTGCGTTCTCCCGACGCCGGTCGCGCCATGCCTTCCTGTTCTCGGCGGCGGTGTTCGGAAGCGTCGCCACGCCCCGAGGTAGGGTGGACAACGCGAAGCTTGTCCACCAACTCTCCGGCGCCGATCAAGCACGAGTCACGCGCGCACATCGTCCCTGGCGCGGCGATGGTGGATGAAACAGCGTCATCCACCCTACGGCCCTGAGCGTGTGCGCCCCCGACGCCGGCCGCGCCATGCCTGCCCCTTCGCGGTGGCAGTGTTTGGAAGCTCGCCGCGCCCCCCCACGTAGGGTGGACAACGCGAAGCTTGTCCACCCACTTTCCGGCGCCGATCAAGAATGAGCCGCGTGCCCACCTTGCCCATCTCGTGTCTCGTGGCGATGGTGGATGGAAGAGCGCCATCCACCCTACGTGAGGCTGACAACCCACAACTTGATGGAGGATGAGCCGCGCGCACGCCTTGCCCATCTCGTCTCTCGTGGCAATGGCGGATCGAAGAGCGCGATCCAGCCGACGTAGGGTGGACAACGCGAAGCTTGTCCACCCAGGCGGGGCGCCGGCACCTGCTCAAGGAAAAGGCCGCGCCCGACCCGCCGCCTCAGGGCACCGCCTCCCAGCCCCCGCCCATGGCCGTGCAGCTCTCCGGCAGGCCGGCCAGACCTTCGGCATCGCGCTCGTAGTAGAAGCCGTCCATCTGGCCGCCGGCCATGCCCAGGCAACTGCCCTGCGCCGGGCGCGGGCAGTCCTCCAGCCACGCCACCGTGCCGGGCTTGCCGTTGCCGATCTTGCCGGAGGTCTCGGCCAGCGCGTTGCACTGCTGGCGGAACACGGCCTGGTCCTGCGTGCGGGGTGCGCGCATGCAGTCGCGCGAGCGGATGGTGCGGCCCATGAGTTTGAACTCGCCGGCGATCATGCAGGCCTGGAAGGCGTCGGCCATCGGTGCGAGCGCGTTGGCCGGTGCGGGCGTCTCCGGCCCCGCACCGGGCTTGCCAGCATCGGCAGGCGCTTCTTGCGCGTCCGCGCGGCTGCCGGCGGTGCGTCCGGGCTGCAGGCGCTGAGCGCCAGGACCAGCATGGCCACGCCGAGGCGGAAGCGGCTGCGCGATCGGTGGTCGACACGGTGGTGCATGTGGACTTCCTAGCCATCCGCAGGGCGCCTGCGACGTCGCGGGGATCATACGCCGGGCCGCCAGGCGCGCTCAGCCCGCCCCGGAACGGGTGTGCTGGTTGACGAAGAATCCAATCAGCTTCCATCGCCCAGACTCGCGCTGCAGGACGATTTTCTCGCTGACGCGGGCCTGGTCCAGGTCGCGACCGAACTGCACGACGGCGTACTCGCCCTCCGGCACCTTGGCGTCCACCCGGGAGGTGAAGCCGATGCCCACGAGCGCCCGCGCAGGCGAGAGGCCGTCGTCCTTCTTCACCAGCTTGATCATCTGTTTCCAGGCGAACTCACTGGTCATGTCACGCATGACAGTTCCGGCCTCGGCCCAGGTCCCTTGTGCATCGCCGCGGTCGATCATCTGCAGGTAGCGTCTGGCGGCGTGCTCGGCTTCCTCGCGCTGTGCCGGCGTCCCTGCGCTTGGCGCGGGCAGTGCGTCCTGTTGGTTGCCCGGAGAGAACGACACCGTGCAGCCCGCCAGCAGCAGGACGAGGAGCATGGCGGCGAACCATCGCCTGCCCGGTGGCTCCCAGCGCGAGGGGAGGCGTGCGGGTCGTCCGGGCGCAGCAGTTGAACGTGGCGTGTGGGCGGGTGCGGGGTCGGCAAGGGGCGTGCCCGCGGGTCTGGTGGCGGGGCCGGCCAATTGGGGGTCGTCCGTGATGTTCATCGTGGGTCCGTGCAGCGGGGTGGGTGGCAGGTGCCGGCGCAAGGCCACGCGCCAGGTCGGCGCGGCGCTCGTATCAGCATGCAACACCGCGCTGCGACGACCAAGTGCCGGCGTGCGTCAGGGACCGGCCACGACGCTGGTGTCGTTCGTTGCTTGGCGATGGTGGATGGAGGAGCGCCATCCACCCTACGGCGTAGGGCTTGGCGCCCGATCATGGATGCGCCGCGCGCAGGTTGTAGGTTCCGCGATGGTGGATGAGGGCGCGTCATCCACCCGGCCGCGTAGGGTGGACAACGCGAAGCTTGTCCACCAGCGCGCCGGCCCCGATCCAGGGAGGTGGCGTCAGCGACTCACATCCATCGAGGCGCCTTGCACCAGGCGTTCGACGTCGGCTTCGCTGGAGTGGCTGAAATCGCCCGGCCAGGAGTGCTTGAGGCAGCCTGCCGCCAGCCCGAAGCGCGCCACCTGCGGCAACGGCCAGCCCTGGGTCAGGCCGTGCAGGATGCCGGCAGCGAAGGCATCGCCGCCGCCGATGCGGTCCACCACGCCGGACAGCTCCATCGCCGGGGCAAAGGCGGCCTGCTGGCGCGTGCAGATGCTGGCCGAGAGCAGGTGGTGGTCGCTGGCCCTGGCCTGGCGGTGCGTGCAGGCCACCCATTGCAGGTGCGGGAAACTGGAGAACGCCAGCGCGGCGGTGGCCTGGGCGTGCTCGAAGGCATCCTCGTGCGGCGGCACCTGCTGCCCCAGCACCACCGCCAGGTCGCGGTGATCGACGAACAGGATGTCGGCCAGCGAGAACAACTCGCGCAGCACGCCTGCGGCATCGCCCTGCCAGCGTTGCCACAGCTGCGGGCGGTAGTTGCCGTCGAAGCTCACCCGCACGCCCTGCTGCCGCGCCTGGCGCGCCGCATCGCGTGCCGCCGCGGCGCTGTCGGCGCCCAAGGCCGGGGTGATGCCCGACAGGTGCAGCCAGGCGGCGCCTTCCAGCAGGCGTGGCCAGTCGAAGGCCGCGGGCGGGGTGTTGGCGAAGGCCGAGCCGGCGCGGTCGTAGACGACCTGGCTGGGCCGCTGCATGGCGCCGGTGGTGAGGAAGTACAGGCCCATGCGGCCCTCCCCGCATTCCACCGCGGTCGTGTCCACGCCGTGGCGGCGCAGCTGCCCCAGCGCGGCCTCGCCCAGGGGGTTGTCCGGCACGCGGCTCACCAGGGCGGCGTGGTGGCCGAAGCGGGCCAGCGACACGGCCACATTGGCCTCGGCGCCGCCCACGTGCGCCTCCAGCATGGGCGACTGCAGCAGCGGCTGGCGTCCGGGCGCGCCCAGTCGCAGCAGCACTTCCCCGAAGCAGACGAACCTGAAAGCCTGCGGCATCTCCCTCTCCTCCAATGACCAGCGGTGTCATCGCATTATCCGCATGGCACGCGCGCGCGGTCCAGTCCGGCCCAACCCTCAGCCGCACCCAGGCCTACGACCAAAGCAGAAGCGCCAATGCAGGCTGTTGCGCTGCAAGATGCCTGGCCTGACGGCACCTGCTACTTTTTTTTGACCAGCGGTGTCATTCGCAGCCATCGGCTGACCGCACCGCAGATTCATGTTGCCCTGGGAGGGGACCCACATGGCTTTCCGCACGCAGAAAAAAAAGACACCGGTTACCTTACTCGCTGCCTCGATCGCAATGGCGCTCTCGGCCGGCACGGCCTTCGCCCAGACCGTGCCGGAGGGAGGCACGCAGGACACGGGCGCCACTGAGCTGGATACGGTCACGGTCACCGGCTACCGGGCCAGTGTCGAGAAGGCGATGGACATCAAGCGCGCCGAGAAGGGCATGGTCGATGCCATCGTCGCCGAGGACATCGCCAACTTCCCGGACCTGAACCTGGCCGAGTCGCTGCAGCGCATCCCGGGCGTGGTGATCACCCGCGACGCCGGCGAGGGCCGCAACATCTCCGTGCGCGGCCTGGGCCCGGATTTCACCCGCGTGCGCATCAATGGCATGGAGGCGCTGACCACGGTCGGCAGCTCGGACCAGAGCGGCGGTTCCAATCGCGGCCGCGGTTTCGACTTCAACGTGTTCGCCTCGGACCTGTTCACCCAGCTGGTGGTGCGCAAGACCGCCTCGGCCGATGTCGAGGAAGGCTCGCTCGGCGCCACGGTGGACCTGAAGACCGCCCGGCCGTTCGACTACGACAAGTTCACCTTCGCCGCCAGCGGGCAGGCGGCCTACAACGACATGTCGCAGAAGGCCAACCCGCGCCTGGCCGCGCTGATGGCCAACACCTGGGCCGACGGCACCTTCGGCGCGCTGATGTCGGTGGCCTACACCGAGCGCGAGGTGCTGGAAGAGGGCAGCAACACCGGCCGCTGGGCCAATGGCCCGGCCAACAACGGGTTCAATCCGGCTTCGCCCTTCACCGACGCCAACCGCGCCGACGTGTTCACCCCGCGTTTCCCGCGCTACACGCAGATGATCCACGACCAGGAGCGCCTGGGCGTGACCGGCTCGCTGCAGTGGGCGCCCAGCGATGCCACCGAGTTCTCGCTGGACGGCCTGTACGCCAAGATCGATGCCAAGCGCACCGAGCGCTACATCGAGGCGATCAGCTTCAGCCGCGGCCGCTCGCAGAACGGCAAGCCGGAGATGATCGTCAACGACGGCTACGTCGATCCGCGCACCGGTGCGCTGCTGTACGGCCAGTTCGACAATGTCGACGTGCGCTCGGAGAGCCGCTACGACGAGTGGAACACCGTGTTCAAGCAGGTCACGCTCAATGGCGAGCACCGCTTCAGCGATGCCTTCAAGATCGATGGGCAGATCGGCACCTCGCGCTCCAAGCACGAGAATCCGATCCAGACCACCATCATCATGGACAAGCTCAATGTCGATGGGTACAGCTACGACTACCGCGGCAACAGCCGCGCGCCGGTATTCGACTACGGCATCGACCCCACCGACCCCAATGGCTGGACCCTGGCCGAGCTGCGGCTGCGCCCGCAGTACGTGGACAACACCTTCGACACCGGCAGCCTGAACTTCGACTGGAACTTCGGCCCGTCCTTCAGCCTGAAGGGTGGCGTGCTGGCCAAGGACTACACCTTCAGCACCCGGGAGCTGCGCCGGGCTTCGGAGGTCACCGTGCCGGCCTTCGCCAATGGCACCCGCACCGTGCCGGCCGAGTTCACCCAGCTCACCAGCCTGGGCGGCATCAACGGCTCGCCCGGCACCTGGGTGGTGCCCGACTTCAACGCGATCGCCGATGCGCTGGACATCTACAGCAACACCGGCACGCTGGCGCTGGCCGAGCGCGCGGTCAACACCCGCAGCGTGGAAGAAAAGCAGAACGGCGTGTGGCTGATGGGCGACTTCGGCTTCGACATCGGCAACGTGCCGATCTCGGGCAACCTGGGCGTGCGCTACGTGGAAACCAAGCAGGAGGCCACCGGCTACGCCACGGTCAGCGGCACGCCGGTGCAGACCACGGCCAAGCGCAAGTACGACGACACGCTGCCCTCGCTGAACCTGGTGGCCGAGATCACCCCGGACTTCCTGGTGCGCTTTGGCGCGGCCAAGGTCATGTCGCGGCCTGGCCTGGGCAGCCTGACCCCCGGCGTGACGGTCAACGTCGCCGGTGGCGCGCGCACGGTCAGCGGCGGCAACCCCAACCTGGACCCGATCCGCGCCAAGACCGCCGACCTGGGCTTTGAGTGGTACTTCAACGAAGGCGCCATGCTGGGCCTGGCGATGTTCTACAAGGACATCGAGAGCTTCGTGCAGACCGCGCGCACCGTGGCCCCGTACAGCAGCAGCGGCCTGCCGCTGAGCCTGCTGGACGGCACCGGCGCCGGCCCCAACGACGACTTCACCTTCAGCGTGCCGCTCAACACCCCCGGCGGCGAGCTGACCGGTGCGGAGTTCAACTACACCCAGCCCTTCAGTTTCCTGCCGGGCAAGTGGCAGAACTTCGGCGTGCAGCTGAACTACACCTTCGTCGATTCGAAGATCCAATACCTGACCAGCACCGGTGCGGCCTCGCTCAAGACCGATCTCACCGGCCTGTCCAAGAACGCCTACAACGGCACGCTGTTCTACGAAGGCGAGCAGCTCAGTGCGCGCGTGTCCTATACCCACCGCGATGAGTACCTGACCCAGGTGCCGGCCACGGAAGCGGGCTTCGATGTGCATGGCATGAGCGCGGTCAACACCGTGGACGCGTCGGTGAGCTGGCGGATCGACGACAAGCTGGAGATCAGCGTGGAGGGCATCAACCTCACCAACGAGCCTTCGGACGAATGGGTGGGTGCGGCCTCGCAGCTGCCGCTGCAGTACACCGAGACCGGACGTCAGGTGCTGCTGGGCCTGCGCTATCGCTTCTGATGCCGCATCGCTGTTCGACCATGGTGCAGTGGCGCCGGGCCCCACGGCGCGGCGCATGATGGCCGGTGCCTGGCCACGCGCCAGGCACCACACCGGCGGGCCGCGCCTGCCTGCGGGCCTGGCCGGCCACTTCCAGACAGGACGCGTGTTGCCGACATGATCCAGATGCTTCGCGGCTGCGGTCGCTTTCTGTCCGTGGCCATGCTGGCCCTGGCCGCTGCGGCGCCGGCCTGGTGCAATGAGGCCGGGCTGCTGTTCCGGGTCAGCGCGGACCGCGGGTTCGACGCCGACGTGGCCGGCGGGCAGGCCGTGCCGAACTTCCGCGACAAGGTGCGCCTGGTGGAGGACGGCAAGTCGGGCAAGGCCATCCAGTGGGCCGATGACGGCGTGCTGGCCTGGAACGCGCCGGGCAATGTCTACGCCCAGCGCGGCACGCTGTCCTTCTTCTGGCGCGCGCGCGACCCGCTGGGGCAGGCGCCGTTCGTGATCTTCCGTATCGGCTATGCCGATCACAGCAGCTGGGACATGGCCTGGCTGCGCATCGACTGGAACGGCCAGGGCTTCGATGCCTTCGTGACCGACGCCAACCTGGCGCGCAAGCGCGTGTCCTTCAGGATGACCACGCCACCGGCCGCCGATGCCTGGACGCACCTGGCCTTCAGCTGGGACGAAACCCAGGGCGTGCGTCTGTACGTCGATGGCAGGGAGGTGGGGCGCCGCGAGGGTCCGGCCGACCTGGATGCCGGGCTGGACCAGCTGGGCCTGGCCGGGCGGGTGCTGGCGCCGCACCAGGTGCAGAGCCGCTACAACTTCCTGCGCGGCAGCGATTTCGATGAGATCCGCGTCTACGACCGCATGCTGGCGGCCGGCGACGTGGCCGCGCTGGCGCGGCTGCGCGAGCCGTCGCCACCGGCGGGCCAGGCCTGGCAGCAACAGGCCGCCCAGCAGGCATGGCGGCACCGCTACGGTTGGGACCATGCGCTGCCCCCCGCGCTGCAGGGGCCGGCCACGCGCATCCGCAAGGTCGAGTTCGCCGATGCGCGCGACCTGAAGGCGTGGATGTACAAGGCCACCGATGGCATCGCCGAGACCACCTGGCCCGGCGTCTACAACCGCTCGCGCCTGGAAGGGCGCGACGACTACTTCCAGCTGCCCGACTGGAACACCTACGTCGAAGGCGGCAAGGCGCTGGCCCTCACCCTGCCGGACGAGCCGTTCAACCGCATCGAGCTACGTGGTGCGGCCTACGGCCAGGCGCGCTGGCAGGCCGATGAGGCCGCGCCTGCGGTGACGCTCTTCGAACGGCCCGAGGGGGTGGTGCGAACCAGCGATGCGCTGCCGGACCGACAGGGCGGCACGTTGACCTTCACCAACCGCGCGCAGGAAACGCCGATCCAGGAGATCGCCGCCTACCAGGTCGATGCCGTGCCGGCGCCTGCGGGCAGCGCCACGCTGGAGTACAGCATCGATTCGCAGGTCGCGCCGGACTACGCCAACCTGGAGGCGCTACGTGCCTTCATCGACGGGCGCTACCCGGCGCAAGAGCGCAGCACCGTCATCGCCCTGCCCAAACGCGCCCCGGCGCGCAAGCGCGCGGTGCCTGCGACCACACAGGCCATGGCGCCGATCGTGCACGTGCTGGTGCCCTCCACCCTGGGCGATCCGCCGCCGGATGAGCCGCTGATGCGCAGCTGGGCCTATGGCTGGACCAACATGCACGATGGCCTGGATGGCATCGTGCTGGAGCTGCCCGCGCTGGCGCTGCCGGCGCTGGCCGATGGGCTGATCCCGCTCAACGTGCAGGTGCGCGACCCGATCTGGCCGGCCCGCCACTTGCTGGACATCAGCGTCTCGGTGCGCCCCGGCCAGGCGCAGACCCTGTGGCTGGACCTGCGCGATCGCATCCTGGACGACAGCAGCCTGGCGCTGACCATCGCCTCGGGTGCGCCGGGCTTTTCCGCGGCGTCGTTGAACGGGGCGCGGCTGCGCCTGGTGTTCAAGCCGCGCGCGCAGGCCATCGCCGAACACGTGGCCGACCGCTTCAACCAGGCGCGCGACAACTGGGCCTTCCTGGTGGAGGAGCACACCACCTCGCGGCGGCAGCTGCTGTACCGGCGGCTGGAAGGCGACATGCGCGACCTGCTGCGGGTGGATCCGGACCACGCGCTGGGCCGGGCGCTGTGGAACGACATCAGTTATTCCAACCAGGCGCCGGTGCCGGTGGACCTGCCGGAGCCGCCCGAGGGCGTGCCGGCCTGGGCGTTCTGGCAGACCGAGAGCCTCAAGCGCTCGCGGCAGTTCGTGAACTGGTGGATCGACCAGCGCCAGGTCGACTACGGCGATTTCGGCGGCGGCATCTCCGATGACAGCGACCTGGTGCAGCAATGGCCGGGCCTGGCGCTGATGGGCGTAGACCCGGACAAGCTCAATGCCTCGATGCTGGCCCTGTCCGATGCGAACTACCGCAACGGCATGTTCACCGGCGGCCTGTCCACCATCGAGACCGACGAGCTGCACGCCTATGAGGAAGGCATCAACCTCAACAGCGCGCTGCTGCTGCTCAACTGGGGCGATCCGCGCACCCTGGAGCGGATCATGGGCACGGTGCATGCGCTGACCGACATCATCCGGGTCAATCCGCAGGGGCACCTGCTGTTCTCCAGCAACTGGTTCGGCGGGCGCAAGGTGTATCGCGAGCCGCGCTGGCAGTGGCAGAAGCCGTACAACTTCCCGATCCTGCACCCGGTGCTGCAACTGGGCGCCTACAACGCCGACGCCACCAGCCGCGGTCTGGTGACCGGCCTGGCCGATGGCTACCTGGCCCATGCCAGTACCGATGCCGACGGCCGCTGGACCCTGCCCAATGAGATCCAGTGGGCCACCGGCCAGACCCGCGGCGGCGAGCTGTGGGATGGCAGCGGTGGTGGCGACACCTTGCAGACGTTCTGGGCCGCCTGGCGCTTCTCCGGCGATGCGCGCTACCTGCGGGTGCTGGATTACCGCGTCGCGCGCAGCGGACCGACGGGCCTGGAGGTGATCAACGAGAACGCGCTGGATGCCTTGGACAGGCGCGCGGACTGGGGCGCGGCGCTGGTCGGCGCAGCGGCGGCCAGCGATGCGCCGGGCTTTGCTCGCCATGTCGCCTGGGAGGCCAGCGGCGACACTGGCCAGTTGGCGGCGCTGTATCGCAACGAGACACGGCAGAAGCAGCGTGATCTCTACCTCAACACCGACGGCCAATGGTGGAGCGACCGGGTCGAATCGCCCACCGAGCTGCTGCAGCGCGCGCGCCTGGGCGGCGTGGCGCTCAAGCGCAACCAGACCTGGGCCGGGCACACCGTGAGCTGGCGCTTCGACGATCCGCAGGGCGCGGTGAAGATCGGATTGCTGTTGCCCAGGCCCACGCGCGAACGTTTCACCGTGATCGCCCACAACCTGGGGCGCACCGCGCAGCGCGCGCGCATGACCACCTGGAACGTGGCCCCCGGCCTGTGGCGCCTGCGCGCGGGGAACGATGCCGATGGCGATGGCCGCATCGACGGCCGCGAGCAGGTGCGGGAGCTGAGGCTGGAGTCCAGTGCCGAGGTGGTCCTGGACTTTCCTGCCGGCAAGACCCAGGTGCTGCACTTCGAGCGCGTGCAGGCGGCCGACAGCCTGCCCGAGCAGCGCGCCGACGTGGGCATCGGCCATGGCGATGTCCAGCAATGCCAGGAGCGCTTGCAGGTCACCGTGCACAGCCTGGGGCATGTGGACGCGCCGGCCGGCGAGGTGCGGCTGGAGGATGCGCGTGGACGCGTCCTGGCACGCGCCGGCTTCCCGGCCCTGCCCGCGCCGCGCGACCTGCAGCCGCGCCATGCGCAGGTGGCGTTGCCGCTTCCCGCCGGCTTCCAGCGGCCCGGCGCGCGCCTGCGCCTGGTCACCGAAGGCGATGTGCCGGAAGTGACGCGCTTGAACAACGTGCTCGATGCCGAGGCGTGGCAAGGCGCGCCTTGTGGGCCCGGCGAGGCCGCAGGCATCGATTGAGCGTGAGCCGCAGCGAGGGTGGATGAAAGCGCGTCGCGCCACGTAGGGTGGACAACGCGAAGCTTGTCCACCAGCGCGACGGCATCGGGTCAAGGATGCGCCCCACGTCCACATCGTTTTTTTTCCTGCGATGGTGGATGGAAGAGCGTCATCCACCCTACGTGATGTCCAGGCCCGATCGCGCGACCAGGTGTGCGCCGGACGCTCGTCGTTCTGCAGAAAAGCGCACCCCACGTAGGGTGGACAACGCGAAGCTTGTCCACCAGCGCGCCGGAGTCGGGTCAAGGATGCGCCCCACGTCCACATCGTTTTTTTTCCTGCGATGGTGGATGGAAAAGAATCATCCACCCTACGTGATGTCCAGGCTCAATCGCGCGACCAGGTGTGCGCCGGACGCTCGCCGTTCTGCAGCGATGATGGATAGAAGCGCACCTCACGTAGGGTGGACAACGCGAAGCTTGTCCACCACCGCGCCGGCGCCTGATCAAGGGTGCGCCCCACGTCCACATCGTTATCTTTCCTGCGATGGTGGATGGAAAAGCATCATCCACCCTACGTGATGTCCAGGCCCAATCGCGCGATCAGGTGTGGGCCGAACGCCCGGCGTTCCGCGGCGATGGCGGATGAGAGGGCGTACCCTCGTAGGGTGGACAACGCGAAGCTTGTCCACCAGCGCGTCGGCGTCGAGTCAAGGGTGCGCCCCACGTCCACGTTGTTTTTTTCCTGCGATGGTGGATGGAAGAGCGTCATCCACCCTACGTGATGTCCAGGCCCAATCGCGCGCTCAGGTGTGCGCCGAACGCTCGTCGTTCCGCGGCGATGGCGGATGAAAGCGCGTCCCACCGGAGGGTGGACAACGCGAAGCTTGTCCACCAGCGCGCCGGCGTCGGGTCAAGGGCTCACCCCACGCCCACTTTGTTTGTTTCGCTGCGATGGTGGATGGAAGAGCGTCATCCACCCTACGTGATGCCCAGGCCCAATCGCGCGATCAGGTGTGGGCCGAACGCCCGGCGTTCCGCGGCGGTGGCGGATGAAAGCGTGCAGCTCACGTAGGGTGTACAACGCGAAGCTTGTCCACCACCGCGACGGCATCGGATCAAGGGCGCGCCCCACGCCCGCGTTGTTTGTTTTGTCGCGATGGTGGATGAAAGAACGTCATCCACCCTACGTACGGGTTCGGACGGTTGATCAATCCAGCGCGAGCGCTTCGATGCGCTGGGACAGCCGGGTCTGCGCGCCGGGTGCGAGCTCCACTACGTCCTGCCCGGCGTTGGCCGCCTCCAGGCACAGGTAATGGCGCCAACCTGCTCCCACGTCGGCCATGCGCGTCTGCGCCTGCTCACCCGGATTCCACAGCACCACGCTGTCGCTGCCGCCGGTGCGCACACGGATTTTCCGCCGCAGCACCGGGTCGATCAGCACGTAATCCCCGCCCGCACCGTGATAAATGCGGTCGACACCGCTGCGCACGCCGGCCTCGCCCAGCGACCAACGACCGGCCTGCACCCAAGCGTTGGTATAGCCCTCCTGCTTGTTGCGGTAACCGGCCCCATCCAGCCCCTCGACCTGGACCTGACGCACATCGCCCACGCGGTAGTAGCTGTGCAGGGCCTGGGTGAAGCGCACCACCTGCGCGCTGGTGTTGGTGGTGACCAGGGTCTGCTCCAGCGCGAGCCCCACGCGCAGCGTCATGCGCAGGGACAGCGGCAGCTCCGGCAACGGCGGCGGCGCCAGGGTGACGGTCATGCTGCCATCGGCGTGGCGCTGCGCCTGCAGCACCGACCAGGCCAGCGTGCGCACCAGGCCGTGCGCCGGCATCTGCGTGGCCTGACCCTGCCGCGAAAAGTAGGGCCATAGCACCGGCACGCCGCCGCGGATCGGCTGTGGCGGCAATGTCGTGGTGGGCGAAAGCCACAGCAGATCCTGCTGCCCATGGGGCACGAAGGAGACCAGCTGCCCGCCGTGGCGCGTGACCAGGGCGGTGGACGCCTCGGTGCGGATCACCAGCACCTCCATCCCCGCGTGGCGCGCATAGGACAGGCCGGGCATCGGCAGCTTGATGGCGTCGTGTGTCGGTACGGTCGCGGCCGGCGGCGCGAAGGCGGTGTGCGCCGGCAGCACGTCGGCGGCCTGGTCCGCATGCAGCGGCAGCGCGAAAGCGGCAACGCACAACAGCAGCAGCGAAGGCAGGCGCGCGCTCATGGAATCAGCAGCGGCCGCAGCGCAGGAAGCTGCCGGGCCAGCTCGTCGGCCACGATGGCACTGAACAGCGCGGCGCCCTCGGGCCCCAGGTGGGTGTAGTCGAAGGCCAGCTTGGCCGTGGCCATGGTGTTCTGCGCACCGCGATCGGGCCCAGGCAACGGCGGCTGCGGCGCAGTGCTGGGCGTGGCGGCCGGCACTTCCAGGCTATCGCCGTCTTGCGCCGCGGCCACCTGCGACGCACTGGGCGGGCGCTGGGCCAGCTGCAGCGACAGCACCGGGCCCATGCCCTGGACCACCGCGCGGCTGCGGGCGTGCAGGTCGATCAGGGGCACCTGGTGTTGCTCGGCCACGGCACGGATCTGCGCGGCCCAGGGCGCCAGGTCATCCCGCAGCACGCCATCGTCGAACTGTCGCCGCGTCAGCGGCGTCACCAGCACCGGCGTGGCACCCGTGCTGCGGATATCGGCGATGTAGCGCGCCAGGTTGGCGGGGAACTCGGTGGCCAGGTCAGTGGAACGCTCGGGCCTGCCCGGCTGGTCGTTATGGCCGAACTGCACCAGCACCCACACGTGCGCGTAGCGCGAGCTGCGCATTTCCTCCAGCGCGATGTCCCAGGCGCCTTCGGCGCGGTAGCTGTAGGTGCTGCGCCCGCCGCGGCCCAGGTTGGTGCAGGTCAGGGCCGAGGTGACATGGTGCGCGCAGAACGCGCCGCCCCAGCCGCTGTTGACCGCGGTGGTCGAATCGCCGACCAGCACGATCTTGCTGGCCTGGATCGGCGTCGGTGCAGGCCTGACGAACGCGGCCTGCGCGCCCAGCGGCAGGCAGGCCAGCAGCAGCGCCAGTGCGTGGCGATGCTTCATTGCGTGCCTCGCTGCAGGAAGGGCGCCTGCGCATACAGTCGGCGCTCGCCGCCGCGCGGGTCGTCCTCCAGCCGGCTGGCATCGTCGAACACCATGGTCTGCCGGCGCTCCAGCGTGTACGGCGACCAGTCGGCCAGGCCGGGATGGCGCGGATCGCCATGGCGGGCGAAGGCCAGCAGCGCGTCGGCCATGGTGGCCGCCATGGCGCGTGCGCCCGGGCCATCGCCGGTGGCCGCGCCCGGCTGGCCGACGTTGTCGAACACCAGCGGGATATCCAGGGTGTGGAAGGCGCGCCGCGACGCATGCGGGCCACCGCGGTCGTACCAGTCCAACTGATAGGCCCAGGTCGGCGCGCCCTGGCGTGCGCGCGCCTCCAGTGTCTCCACCGCCCCGCGCCAGGAGCGTCCGGCGGTGGTGGCGGCAAAGAACACCTCCGAGGGCGTGTAACGCGGGTACAGGCGGCGGTATTCGTCGATCACCCCCTTGGTGGGCAGGTCGACGAACTGCTGGCGCTCCAGCAGCGCCGGCAGGGCGTCCCAGTCCAGCGTGAAGTGGCGCGCATCGTTGCCCAGGAACGCACGCGTCTCATCGCGTGTATTGCCCACCACCATGGGAATCTGTGCGCCCTGCGGCGGCGCATCCGGCCAGAACGGGTGCCGCGGCAGCGCCTGGCCATCGAGCACCGGGCCCAGGTACAGCGCGGTGTCTTCCACGCGCGAGGGGTCGCGCACCCGCAAGGCCCCCACCAGGGCCGCGCTCGGCAGCTGCTTTACGCGTGCCAGCTGATCCGGGCCCACGCCCAGCGCCTCCAGGTAACGCTGCGCGCGCTGGGTGGCCGCGCGCGGCCCGGCGGCGGTGACCTGCTGCCCGCTCATCGTCCAGGCGCGATGGAACAGGCCGCGCGCTGCCGGCATCGCCATCAGCGTGGCGATCTTGGCGCCGCCGCCGGACTGGCCGAACACGGTGACATTGCCGGCATCGCCGCCGAAGGCCTCGGCATGCTCGCGGACCCAGTGCAGGGCCGCGATCAGGTCCAGCTGGCCGGCATTGCCGGACTGGGCCAGGCCGGCATCGCCCAGCTGCGCCAGGAACAGATAGCCGAAGGCATTGAGACGGTGGTTGACCGTCACCACCACCACATCGCCGCGGCGGCTCAGGCGGCGGCCGTCGTAGAGCGGGTCGCTGCCCGAGCCGGTGCTGAAGGCGCCGCCATGGATGTAGACCAGGATCGGCCGCTTGGCACGATCGCCCAGCCCCGGGGTCCACACGTTGAGCGACAGGCAGTCCTCGCCGGTGGGTTCGCTGGCGTTGAGCTGGGGGCAGGCCAGGCCCGGCTGCGTCGCCTCGCGGATGCCGCGCCAGGCAGGCTCGCGCTGCGGTGGCGCGAAGCGGGAGGTCGACGTGTCGGCGCCGTAGGGAATGCCCTTGAAGACGAAGCTGGCGCCATCGCGGACGCCGCGCACGCGGCCGCTGCGCAGCTGGACGATGGGCGCCTCGGCGGCGGCACGGGCCACCGGTGGGGTGCCGGCGGCCAGCAGGCCCAGGCCGGCGCATTGCAGCAGGCGGCGGCGGGAGAGCACGCCGTGCGGCAGCGCGTGCCCGGCCGCGTCGTTCTCAGGTGACATCGGCTGGGTCATGGCGTGTTCTCCGTTTGCGGCTTCGCACGTTGCGCGTACTGCCAGCGCATCCAGTCCAGGGCCAGCTGCGGCCATGCCGCCACCGTCAGTCCCGCGGTGCCGCGCACCCCAAAGCCGTGGCCGCCCCTGGGAAACACGTGCAGCTCGGTGGACACGCCGGCCTGCAGCAGGGCCTGCGCGTAGAGCAGGCTGTTGGCCACCGGCACCGCCGCATCGTCCTGGGCGTGCAGGAGGAAGGCCGGCGGAGACTGCGCCTGCACCCACGCCTGCGGCGAGGCCGCGCGCACTGCAGCTTCACTTGGCGCCTCACCCAGCAGCTGGCGTCGCGAGCCGGCGTGGGCCGCCTGGCCCTGCATGGCGATCACCGGGTAGACCAGCAGTTGCAGGTCTGGCCTGGCCGACAGCGTGTCGGCCGCATCGACCGGGGCGTACACCGCCCGCGCGTGCTGCGTGGCCAGCATCGCCGCCAGGTGACCCCCCGCGGAGAAGCCCATCACGCCCACGCGCGCCGGGTCGATGGCGTAGTCCGCCGCGTGCGCGCGGATCAGGCGCAAGGCGCGTTGCGCATCGGCAAGGGAGACCTGGGCCGCCTGCGCGTGCCCTTCGCCCGGCAGCCGGTAGCGCAGCACGAACAGGGTCACGCCCCCAGCTGCGGCGAAGGCCGGCACCAGCGCCGTGCCCTCCTTGTCCAGGACCACGCGCGTGTAGCCGCCGCCGGGAATCACCAGCAGGGCGCTGCCATCCGGGCGGGCAGGGCGGTGGACGACCAGGTGTGGCCGGGCGATGCGGTCCATGTAGCGGTCCGGGCGCATCGGATCGGCACTGCGCTCGACGATGCGCTCCGACCCCGGCCGGGCGTGCTCGCCCGGGGCCAGCTCGCCCGGCCAGAGCATGACGCGTTCGGACTCCGCCACCGGGGGCGGGGCCTCGGCACGGACGGCGTTGCCGCCGGCCCACGCCAGCCACATCGCCGCCGCGACACATGCTTTCCAGCGCTGCATTTCCGCCCCTCCCAAGGTGGTTGCGACTTTGGTTCAAGCCCGTGCTGTCGCGTTGCACATTGCCAATGACACCGGTTTACCATATACAGCATCACAGGCACTGTCGATTGGCAGCGCAGCATCCCTCTGCAGGCAGATACGTGAACCAGGACGCCGGAACCCCCACCATGAACCAGCCAGATCTGGACGGCATCGCCACCCGCTTCGTGCAGGCCCGCCGCGCAGGTGAGGCCTTGCCGGCGTTCCCCGGCCAGATCCCCGATGACCTGGAGATGGCCTACCAGGTCCAGGACCGCGCCATCGCCCAGTGGCAGGACGGCATCGTCGGCTGGAAGGTCGGCTACATCGCCGCCGAGCGGCGTGACCACAGCGGCGATGACCGCCTGCTGGGCCCGATCTTCGCCGCCTCCCATCAAAATGCTACCGGTAGCATCGCGGAAATTCGCGTGTTCCAGGGGGGATTCGCGGCGATCGAAGCCGAATACGTCCTTGTCCTGGACCAGGACGCCGATGCCGCCAAAGTCTGGTCCCCCGACGAGATCGACGGCCTGGCCTGCAGGCTCCACGTCGGCATCGAGGTGGCCAGCAGCCCGCTGGCCACCATCAACCAACTCGGCCCGCGCGTGGTGATCTCCGACTTCGGCAACAACAACGGGCTGATCGTCGGGGCGGAGATCGCCGACTGGAAGACCCTGGACGAGGCCACGCTGAAGGCGGAAACCTTCATCGAAGGCCAGCGGGTGGGCACCGGCGGGGCGCCTTCGCTGCCGGGCGGGCTGCGCACGGCGATCGCCTTCGCGCTGCGGCGCTCGGCCCAGCGCGGCCGGCCGCTGCGCAAGGGCGACCTGATCGCCACCGGCAACGCCACCGGCATCCACGACATCGCCATCGGCCAGCAGGCGCTGGTGCGGTTCGAGGGCTATGGCGACCTATTGTGTAAAGCCATCGCGGCGTAAATCGCCAGCGATGGGGTGATGCAACGCGCGGGAGGGCGCCATGATCACTCGCAGACAACTGATCGCCGCCGGGCTGGGGGCGGTGGCATGCCGCTCGCTGTCGGCGCAGCCGGCCGCCGAGGGCTCGCGCCTGCTGACGGCCAGCGACGTGCACGTGGCGGACTATCCCACGGTCGAGGCGGTGCGCTGGATCGGGCAGGCTCTGGAGCGCCAGACCGGCGGGCGCCTGCGCCTGCGGCAGTACCACTCCGGCCAGCTCGGCCGCGAGTCCGAGGCCATCGACATGGCGCGCTTCGGCGCCATCGACATCACCCGCGTCTATGCCGGTGCGTTGAACAACACCTTCCCGCTGACCCAGGCCCTATGCCTGCCGTACGTGTTCGACTCGGTGGCGCACCTGCGCCGCGCCATCGACGGCCATGTCGGCGACAGCATCCTGCGCAGCTTCGAGCAGCGCGACCTGGTCGGCCTGGCCATCTACGACTCGGGCGCGCGCTGCTTCTACAACACCAAGCATCCGCTGCATCACCCCAGGGACCTGCATGGCCTGAAGCTGCGCGTGGCGTCCTCGGACATCTTCCTGCAGCTGATGCGCAGGCTCGGCGCCAACCCCACGCCGATGTCGCTGGGCGAGACGTTCTCGGCGATGGAAACGCACATGATCGACGGTGCCGAGAACAACATGCGCAGCTTCCAGTCCAGCCGCCACTTCGAGGCCGCGCGCTACTGGTCCGAGAGCCAGCACTCCTACGCGCCGGACGTGCTGGTGATGTCCAGGCGCAGTTTCCAGGCGCTGCGGCCGGAGGATCGCGCGCTGGTGGTGTCGCTGGCCCGGCAGTCGGTGCCGGTCATGCGCACGCTGTGGGACGCCTCCGAGGCCACCGCGCGGCAGCAGGTGATCGCCCATGGCGTCAAGGTCAACGCGGTGGACATGCCGGCCTTCCGCGCTGCCGCCGCGCCGCTGCTGGCCGAGTACCGCAAGCAGCCGCAGATCGAAGCCCTGTACCGCCGCATCCGCGATTTTGCATAGAGGTGACCCGATGACCGAACCCGAGATCGCCACTGCGCCGGTCGTACCCATCGAGCGCGCGCTGGACCGCGTGTCCGACATCGCCATCGGCGGAGCATCGCTGGCCTTGCTGGGCCTGGTGGTGGTGCAAGGCTGGCAGGTCTTCACCCGCTACGTGCTCAACGATTCGCCCAGCTGGACCGAGCCTGTCACCTTGCTGCTGCTCAGCACCGCGCTGAGCCTGGGCGCGGCCGCCGGCGTGCACACCAGCCGGCACTTCGGCTTCTACCTGCTGGGCGAGCACGTGCCGGCAGCGGTGCGTCGGGTGTTCGAGCTGATCCGCCCGCTGGCCATCATCGCCATCGGCGCGGTGCTGGCGTGGTGGAGCGCGGTGCTGCTGCTGGATGGGCTGGACATCAAGATGGCCGGCGCACGCATGCCCCAGAGCATCAACTACCTGCCGCTGTCGCTGGGCGGCGTGCTGATGGTGGTGTTCGCGCTGTACAAGCTGTGGCGGCTGCTGCGCCCGACCCACGTGGGAGGCGCGCGCTGATGGGTATCGCGATCCTGTTGTGCACCTTCCTGGTGTTGCTGTTGATCGGCGTGCCGGTGGCCTTCGCGCTGGCGGCCGCGGCCTTGGCCACCCTGCTGTATCTGGACCTGCCGACGGTGGTGCTGGTGCAGCAGATTTCCGCCGGCAGCGGCTCGGCTTCGCTGATCGCCATTCCGTTGTTCATCTTCGCCGGCGAGCTGATGCTGCGCGGTGGCATCTCCGAGCGCCTGATCGCCCTGGCCTCCTCGCTGGTGGGGCGGGTGCGCGGCGGCCTGGGCCAGGTCAGCGTGCTGTCCTCACTGTTCTTCGGCGGCGTGTCCGGCTCGGCGATCGCCGATGTCTCGGCCGTCGGCGGCACGATGATTCCGCAGATGATCAAGCGCGGCTACGACCGCGACTACGCGGTCAACGTCAGCATGACCGCGGCGCTGGTCGCGCTGCTGGTGCCGCCCTCGCACAACCTGATCCTGTTCTCGGCCGCGGCCGGCGGTGGGTTGTCCATCGCCGACCTGTTCGCCGCCGGCATCGTGCCGGCCCTGCTGATGACCGTGGCGATGATGGTCACCGGCTATGCGGTGGCGCGCCATCGCGGCTACGGCACCGAGCCCTTCCCAGGCTGGCGGGCGGTGGCGCTGCGGCTGGTCGGCGCACTGCCCGGCCTGGGGCTGGTGGCGCTGATCTTCATCGGCATTCGCGCCGGCATCTTCACCGCCGTGGAGAGCGCGGCCATCGCCGTGGTCTACGCGCTGATCGTCACCGCCGTGCTGTACCGGCAGCTGCGCTGGGCCGAGTTCTTCGCCGCGGTGAGCCATGCCGCGCGCACCACCGGGGTGATCCTGTTCGTGATCGCCACCGCGGCGGTGTTCGGCTGGCTGCTGGCCTATCTGCAAGTGCCGGCGGCGGCGGTGAGGTTCCTGCAGGCCATCGCCGACAGCCAGCGCACGGTGCTGCTGATGATCGTGGTGTTGTTGCTGCTGCTGGGCATGTTCATGGACCTGGCGCCGAAGATCCTGATCTGCACGCCGATCTTCCTGCCCGTGGTCAAGGCCTACGGCATCGACCCGATCCACTTCGGCCTGGTGATGGTGCTGGCCGGCGGCATCGGCCTGATCACCCCGCCGATCGGCTCGGTGCTGTTCATCGGCACGGCCATCGGCAAGATCACCGTCGCCCAGAGCATGCGCACGATCTGGCCGTTCTGGCTGGCGGCCCTGTGCGTGCTGCTGGTGGTGGCCTTCTTCCCCGCCCTGTCGCTGACCCTGCCGGCCCTGCTGCGCGGCTGAGGCGGGTAGGCCGCGCGCGTCACGATCCAACGGAGACCTGCCATGCGGACTCATTCCCTTCTCGCGCTGCTGGCCCTGATCGCGGCTGTGGTGCAGCCTGCAGCGCAGGCGCACGAGCCGGTGGAGGGCGCCTGGAAGCGCGGCATCGAACAGCAGCGCCAGGCCGACCTGGGCGATGGGACCTTCCTCAACCCGGTGCTGGCCGGCGACCACCCCGACCCATCCGTGCTCAAGGATGGACAGGACTACTACCTCACCCTGTCCTCGTTCGACGCCTATCCGGGCCTGCCGATCTGGCACTCGCGCGACCTGGTCAACTGGGTGCCGCTGGGACATGCCATCACCCGCAACCTCGGGGCGATCTGGGCACCGGATCTGGTCAAGCACCAGGGCCGCTACTACATCTACTTCCCGGCCCGCACCGGCGGCACCGAGGGTAAGCGGCGCAGCAACTACGTAGTCTGGGCCGATCACATCGGCGGGCCCTGGAGCGAGCCGGTGGAGCTGGGCCTGCCGCAGTACATCGATCCGGGCCACGCGGTGGGCGAGGACGGCAAGCGCTACCTGTTCCTCAGCGGTGGCGACTATGTGCAGCTGTCCGACGATGGCCTGCGCGTGGTCGGCACGCCCCGGCATGTCTACGACGGTTGGAAGTATCCAGAAAGCTGGGATGTGGAGGGCTATGCGCAGGAAGGCCCGAAGATCCACCGGCGCGGCGAGTGGTACTACATGACCACCGCGGTCGGCGGCACCGCCGGCCCGCCCACCGGGCACATGGTCATCACCGCGCGCTCGCGCTCGATCCACGGGCCCTGGGAGAACGCGCCCAACAATCCCATCACCCGCACCGCCAGCCGCGCCGAGCCGTGGTGGTCGCGCGGCCATGCCACCGTGGTCGAGGGACCCGACGGGCGCTGGTGGATGCTGTACCACGGCTACGAGCATGGCTTCTGGACCCTGGGCCGGCAGATGCTGCTCGACCCGATCGAATGGACCGACGATGGCTGGTTCAACGCCAAGGGCGGCGACCTGGGCAAGCCGCTGCCCATGCCCGGCGGCAGCAAGGTCGGCCCGCACGGCATGGCGCTGTCCGATGGCTTCGGTGCCGGCAGGCTGGGCCCGCAGTGGGCCTTTTACGACCCGGGTCCGGACGAGCATCGACGGGTCTCCTTCGTCGATGGCGACATGACACTGCAGGGCAAGGGCCGCACGCCGGCCGACAGCTCGCCGCTGACGGTCATCGCCGGGGATCGGGCCTACGAGTTCGAGGTGGAGATGGAGATCTCCCCCGGGGCCATCGGCGGAGCGCTGCTGTTCTACAACGACAGGCTCTATGCCGGCGTGGGCAGCAACGGCGAGGCCTTGGTCTTGCACCGCTACGGCCAGGAGCGCCCCGATGGCGGGCTGGCCCCCGGCAAGGGCGGGCGCCTGTGGCTGCGGGTGCGCAACGACCACCACATCGTCACCCTCCACACCAGCACCGATGGCAAGGCCTGGCGCAAGTACCCGGTGCAGATGGAAGTCTCCGGCTACCACCACAACGTGGCCGGGCAGTTCCTGGCGCTGAAGCCTGCGATCTATGCGGCCGGGCAGGGCACGGTGCGGTTCGACCGTTTCAGCTACCGTGCGTTGGCGCCTTCACGGTAACCGGTAGAATCGCCACTCCCCCGAGGCTGGTCCGCTCCCTCATGCCCCGCAAGAAAGCCGACAGCCCGAACGCGCCGCTCGCCCCCGGACAGGCCGCGACGATCAACGACATCGCGCGCCTGTCCGGTGTGTCCAAGAAGACGGTTTCGCGGATCATCAACGACTCGCCGCTGGTGCGGCAGGACACCCGCGAGAAGGTGCAGGCGCTGATGAAGGAGCTGGGCTATGCGCCCGATCCGCTGGCGCGCGCCCTGGCGTTCCGGCGCTCGTTCCTGATCGGCATGGTCTACGACAACCCCACCGCCCAGTACATCGTGGACATGCAGTACGGCGCGCTGGATGCCCTGCGCGGGACCAGTTTCGAACTGGTGGTCCACCCTTGCGATACGCGCAGCCCCGGCTACATCGAGGGCGTGCGCCGCTTCGTGCAGCAGCAGAAGCTGCATGGCGTGATCCTGGTGCCGCGCGCCTCGGAAGACCAGGCCCTGGTGGAGATGCTCGACCAGATCGGCTGCCGCTTCACGCGCATCGCCGCCCTGCCGCTGGATGAGACCTCGGCCACGGTGGTCACCCATGACCGCGACGGCGCGGCCGAGGCCGCCGACTACCTGCTCTCGCTGGGTCATCGCGACATCGCCCTGATCACCGGCCCGTCGGCCTACCGCTCCGCGCACGAGCGCACCTCCGGCTTCCTCGAGGCGCTGGAGCGGCGTGGCCTGCGGCTGCCGCCCGAGCGCATCATCGAGGCCGGCTACACCTTCGAATCGGGCGTGGCCGCCGCCGAGAAGCTGCTGCTGGGCGGGCAGCGCCCGACGGCGATCTTCACCGGCAACGACGAAATGGCCGCCGGTGTGTACAAGGTCGCCATGCGCGCCGGGCTGACCATCCCGCGCCAGCTTTCGATCATCGGCTACGACGACAGCCCGCTGGCCTCGCGCCTGTGGCCGTCACTGACCTCGGTGCGGCGACAGACGCGCGACACCGGCCGCACCGCGGCGGCGATGCTGATCCAGCCCGAAGGCAGCGCCCTGCGCACCGCCAGCGTGCGCCCGCACCTGGCCGTGCGCGACAGCTGCCAACCCCCCGAGCTCTGAACCTCCCGCCGGCTACGTCCAAAGTCGGACGCGGTTGCGGCGCCGCGATATGACACCGGTTACCTGTTTTGGCTAGAATCGTTCTTCCGCCCGCCGTGACCATGCCCGGGCGGCTCGACCCAGGAGAGCCCATGTACGCCAAGACCCATTACGCCACCCACCCGGCCGCCATCGACGGCGTCAGCAACGACGCACTGCGCGAGCTGTACCTGCTGGATGGCCTGTTCGTGGACGATGCGATCACGCTCAAGTACACCCACTACGAGCGCTTCGTCCTCGGCGGCGTGTGCCCGCGCACGCAGGCCATCGCGCTGCCGGCGCAGACCGAGCCGGCCTCTGCCGCCGGTCACCCGTTCCTGGAGCGCCGCGAGCTGGGCGTGATCAACGTCGGCGCCGGCACCGGCACGGTGACGGTGGATGGCACCGCCCACACGCTGGGGCCCAAGGATGGCCTGTACATCCCGATGGGCAGCACCGAGGTGAGCTTCGCCTCGGACGATGCCGCCACCCCGGCGGCGTTCTACCTGGCCTCCACCCCGGCGCACGCGCGCTTTGAGGTCAAGAAGATCTCCATCGCCGATGCGGTGCCGCTGGAGCGCGGCGCGCTGGAGACCAGCAACGAGCGCACCATCTACCAGTACATCGTGCCGGCCACCTGCCAGTCCTCGCAGCTGCTGCTGGGGCTGACCATCCTCAAGCCCGGCAGCGTCTGGAACACCATGCCGCCGCACCTGCACGACCGCCGCAGCGAGGTCTATTTCTATTTCGACCTGGGCCAGAACGACCGCGTGTACCACTTCATGGGCGAGCCCCACGCGCAGCGTCACCTGGTGATCGGCAACAACGAAGCGGTGGTCTCCCCGCCGTGGTCGATCCACATGGGCGCGGGCACCTCCAACTACGCCTTCATCTGGGCCATGGGCGGGGAAAACCTGGACTACACCGACATGCACGTGCTGGACATCTGCCAGCTCAAGTGATGCGCCGCGCATCGGCTTCTCCATTCGCACCAGGACACGCGCAATGACCTCACATCCGTTCGATCTGCAAGGCAAGGTGGCGCTGGTCACCGGGGGCAACGTCGGCCTGGGGCAGGGCATCGCCGTGGCCCTGGCGCAGGCAGGGGCCGACATCGTCTCCGTGGCCCGTCGCCCCTCGGAGGAGACCGGCGAGCAGGTGCGCGCGCTGGGCCGTCGCTTCCTCAGCATCGAAGCCGACCTCGGCACACTCGAGCCCATCCCGCAGCTGCTGGCGCGCACGCTGGAGGAGATGGGCGGGCTGCATGTGCTGGTCAACAACGCCGGCATCATCCGCCGCGCCGATGCGGTGGATTTCAGCGAGGAAGACTGGGATGCAGTGATGAACGTGAACCTCAAGGGCACGTTCTTCCTGACCCAGGCCGTGGGCAAGCACTTCATCGCCCAGGGCGGCGGCAAGGTCATCAACATCGCCTCCATGCTGTCCTTCCAGGGCGGCATCCGCGTGCCCTCGTACACGGCCAGCAAGTCCGGCATCGCCGGGCTGACCCGATTGCTGGCCAACGAGTGGGCGGCCAAGGGCGTGTGCGTCAACGCCATCGCCCCGGGCTACATGGAAACGGACAACACCACCCAGCTGCGCGCCGACGCCGACCGCAACCGCTCCATCCTCGAGCGCATCCCCGCCGCGCGCTGGGGCAAGCCCTCGGACCTGGGCGGTGCGGCGGTGTTCCTGGCCAGCGCCGCTTCGGACTACGTGCACGGCGCGATCCTGCCTGTGGATGGCGGCTGGCTGGCGCGCTGATCGTTGGGGCGGCTGGTCGCCTTGTGCCACCGGCTGCGAAGAAAACTTCCCGGGCAAGCACCTTCGCCGATGAATCGGCTCCCACAGGGGCTGGCGCTGCACGTTGAAGGGAGGGCACGGAACCCGGTCAGCGCCTCCGCGCGGTGCTGCGGATCGATGCACCGCAACATCCCCGTGCCGAGCGAGCGCCTATGATCCGGCAGGTCCTGGGCCGGCCGCGCGACGCGCGCGTCGGCCGGCAGAGGTGTCCACCCCTGGGCGCATCGCCCGGCGGACATCGGACACGGGAGCCTGCATGCGCACCACGACGGTCGGCGGCGAAGAGAACACCAGCTTCATCATCCTCATCAGCTGCGTGGCCACGCTGGGCGGCTTCCTGTTCGGCTTCGACAGCGGGGTCATCAACGGCACCGTGGATGGGCTGAAGCAGACCTTCCACTCCAGCTCGGCGGGCCTGGGCTTCGAAGTGGCCTCGATGCTGCTGGGCTGCGCTGCAGGCGCCTTCATCGCCGCGCGCCTGGCCGATGCCTGGGGCAGGCGCACGGTGCTCATCATCTCGGCGGTGCTGTTCCTGGTGTCGGCCCTGGGGGCCGGCAGCGCGAGCAGCTCGCTGGTGTTCATCAGTGCGCGCGTGCTCGGCGGCTTCGCGGTGGGCGCGGCCAGCGTGATCTCCCCGGCCTACATCGCCGAGGTCGCCTCGGCGCGTTATCGCGGCCGGCTGGCCACGCTGCAGCAGATCGCCATCATCTCCGGGCTGTTCTGCGCCTTCCTGTCCAACTACTTTCTGGCCAGGGCCGCCGGCGCCTCGACCGAGCCACTCTGGGGCGGACATGCGGCCTGGCGCTGGATGTTCTGGATGCAGGCCTTTCCGTCCCTGCTGTTCCTCGTCCTGCTGCTGGCCATCCCCGAGAGCCCGCGCTACCTGGCGATGAAGGGCCGGCTGGAGGCGGCGGGCGCGGTGCTGGCGCGCCTGTACGGGCCAGCGGCGGCGCAGCGCAAGCTCAAGGACATCGGCGGCACGCTGGCGCAGGATCACCACCGCCCCAAGCTGTCTGACCTGATCCACCCGCAGACCGGCAGGATGCGACCCATCATCTGGGTCGGCTTCGGCCTGGCGATGCTGCAGCAGCTGGTCGGCATCAACGTGGTGTTCTACTACGGCGCCGTGCTGTGGCAGGCGGTGGGGTTTTCCGAATCCGACGCGCTGCTGATCAACGTGCTCTCGGCCGGCCTGAGCATCGGCGCCTGCAGCGTCACCATCGCACTGGTGGATCGCATCGGCCGCAAACCGCTGCTGCTGTTCGGCTCCATCGGCATGACCATCGCTCTGGCGGTGGTGGCCTGGTGCTTCGCTGGCGCGTCCACCGAGAACGGCGCGCTCAAGCTGTCCGAAAGCACCGGCCTGGTCGCCCTGGTGGCCGCCAACACCTACGTGGTGTTCTTCAACTCCACCTGGGGCCCGGTGATGTGGGTGATGCTGGGCGAGATGTTCCAGAACCAGATCCGTGGCTCGGCCCTGGCCGTGGCTGGCGCCGCGCACTGGACCTCCAACTTCCTCATCACCATCTCCTTCCCGGTGCTGCTGACCACCGTCGGCCTGGCCGTGGCCTACGGTCTCTACGCGACCGCCGCCTTCCTCTCGATCCTGTTCGTCGCCCGCTACGTCAAGGAAACCGCCGGGCGCGAGCTGGAGGACATGCAGGGCTGATGCGGCAGGGCTGCGCCGCCGCCGCTGGGCCCGCAATGCACGTCGCCTCGCACCGAAGGCGCTGGATCGCAAGGGCGCTGATCGGAGGCCTGGCCCTGCTGGCTTCCAGCGCACAGGCGCAGGTGGACGATGCCCAGCGCTTCGCGCAGGTGTGGACCGCCGCCGATGGCCATCCGGATGTGGCCGCCCTGGACGCCGGCTATCTCGCACCCGCCAGCGTGGGGCTGCGCGCGTTCGTTCCCGAGTACATCGGCGATGCCAAGCGCCTGGCCGAGGCGATCGCCCACGCGCCGGCGGCGTACCGGCATGCGTTGGCGGTCTGCCTGCCGGACGCCGACACCGTCGATGTGGTGATGGACGAGGTCCTGACGCGCTATCGCGCACGCATGCCGGTGCCTGCGCGCCCTGCGGTGCACCTGCTGTTCGGCGCCAACACCTCTGCAGGCACCACGCTGTCCGGCGCGATCTACATCGGCCTGGAAAAGGCCTGCGAGGGTGTCGCCGATGCGGCCGCCTTCCGCACGCGCCTGCAAGGGCTGCTGGCCCATGAACTGGTGCACGTGCTGCAGCCACCGATGGCCGACGACGCGCGCCGCGACCTGCTGGCCTGGGCGCTGCGCGAAGGCACGGCCAACATGGTCGGCGCGCTGGTGCTGGGGCAGCCCTATACAGGCGCGCAGGACAGCTGGGCGATATCCCGCGAAGCCATGCTGTGGCCGCGCTTCCAGCAGGACCGGCAAACGATGCTGCAGCATTGGCCCAGGGGCGGCGAGCCGGATCCGCAAGCCCTGGCCGCCGGCACGCGCTGGTTCTGGAATGCCGGCACGGCCGAGGGCTGGCCGCCCGACCTGGGCTACTGGGTAGGGCAGCGCATTGCCGCGCAGTGGTACCAACGCCACGGCCAGGCGGCGGGCGCACTGTCGCAGCTGGTCGGTGCGCGCAGCCCTGCCCAGGTCCTGGCGCAGAGCGGCTACGCGCCGGACCGCCACGGGCCAGCGGCCGCCTCCGACCGCCAGCCCCGCGGCGCGATGGGCGTTTCCGCGCCCTGAGCGCCGCGCACCCGCGCCTTGCCGCGTCGTGCGACACCGTACCCATGCTTTGAGTCGCCGCGCCCCTGCCTCCAGGGTCCACGGGTACCCGGATTGGCAAGACGCTGGCGGCGCAGCGCTGTACGATGCGCGGCTCATGTTGTTCACGGGCCCGGCCCAGGCATAGAAGATGGTGTTCCACGCGCAATTCGATGGGTGGCGGTCATGACGGCCCTCGCGTCGGACCACGAGGACGTCGAAGAGCAGGAGGAAGGCAGCGCGCGCAAGTCCGACTGGAATGCCGAGCCGGCCGCCGCGGCCAAGACCCTGGCGGTGTTCGAGGCCATCGGCGCGGCGCCCAACGGCCTGCGCTCCTCGGACATCGTGCAGCTGCTCGAACTGCCGCGCACCACCGTCTACCGCATCCTCACCGGCCTGGTGGACCGTGGGCTGATCCGCAAGGACAAGCGCCGCCGCATGTTCCACCTGGGCGCGCGCTTCCTGCAGCTGGCGCACGACGCCAACCCCGCGCCCGAGCTGCTGGCCGCCGCGCACATCGAGCTGCGCTACCTGCGCGCGGCTACCGGCGAGACCGCCTACCTGTCCGTGCGCGACGAGCTGCAGACCCTGGTGCTGGAGTGCTGCCACGGCGTGCACTCGGTGCGGCCGTCCTCGCTGGTCGGCCAGCCCAAGCCGCTGCACTGCACCAGCCAGGGCAAGGCCATCGTCGCCTACCTGGATGGCGAGGAGCGCGCGGCCGTGCTCAAGCAGCTGACCATGCAGCGCATGACCGACAAGACCATCGTCTCGCGCAAGCGCCTCAACAGCGAGCTGCAGCAGGTTCGCGCGCGTGGCTATGCCATCGACGATGAGGAAAGCCTGCCCGGCGTGCGCTGCGTCGGCGCGCCCATCCGCAATGCCAAGGGCGAGATCGCCGGCGCGCTGAGCGTGTCCGGGCCCAGCTTCCGCCTGGATCAGGCGCGCATCGACAGCATCGGCCAGGAGCTGGTGGATGCGGCCCGCCGCGTCAACGAGCGACTGGTGGCCGAGGTCTCGATCAAGCAGGACGCCCGGGTCGAGCCGGTGGGCGAGGACATCCGCGTGGAGGGCGCCTCGCCGGTGGCCTGCGCCGAAGGGCTGTTCATGATCGACCGCCAGGGCGCGGCCGTGGTGCGCGTGCACGGCGGCAAGCTGCAGCCGGTGCACCGGCCGGGCGAAGCGCCGCTGTGGCTGACCCACGACGGCCATGCCCTGCTGTGCGGCACCAGCGAAAGCGTGGAGGCGCTGGCCTTCGGCAAAGGCAAGGCGGCCACCTCGACCATCATGCGCACCTGGCGCGGCACCGCGCCCTCGCTGGTGTGCGCCGACCCGGAAGGCAGGCTGTGGGCCGCGCAGGCCGACGGCGCCGGCGGCTGGTCGCTGCGCTGCCTGGACATGCAGCGCACCGAGCGCTGGCACCTGGACCAGCAGATCACCAGCCTGTGCTGGAGCACCGATGGCCTGCGCCTGTTCGCCGCCTGCGCCGATGCCCGCACCATCTTCGTGATGACCCTGGAAGACACACGCGTGCGTCGTTTCGTCTCGGTCCCGGAGATCTCCGGCCGCCTGGGCGGCATGGCCACCGATCGCAACGGCGCGCTCTGGGTCGCCCTGCGGCATTCCTGGAGCGTGGTGCGCTATTCCGGCGACGGCGCGCTGACCAAGGTCATCGGCCTGCCGGTGCCGGATCCCACCGACCTGTGCGTGGATGCAGCCAGCCAGTCGCTGTATGTCACCACCTCACCGGCGGCGATCACCGCGGAAATGGCCTCGCACGTGAGCACCCGCAGCAGCCTGCTGCGGATCGACCTGTCCGGCGGCTGAGGCTCGGGCAGGGAAAGAGCGCCGGGTACTCTCGTCCGGCGCTGGCGTCTGGGCCAGCAGGTGCCCACGCCATCCTGGCGGTCCCTGTGGGCGGGAGCTCACGCGCCACCCTGTAGGCGAGGAGACTTGCGCGGCATCATCGGCAACGCGCGGCCCGTCTTGAGGCGGGTCCGGAAGCCGCGTTGCGATTCGTTCAGCTTGCCTGGTCGTGCGGAGGCGGGTCCGCGGGGGTGTGGTCGCGGTCCTTGACCCGGCGGTTCTTGTCGATGTCCTCCGGGGTCTGCGCGCCGTCATCGCGCTGCCCACCACCGGGTTTTCCGCGGGGATCCGGGGTTTCCCGGTAGCCGGGCGAGGGGTTCTGCTGGGTCATGGCGATGCTCCTTTCGGGTTCCGCGCAGCCTGACCGGGGCCGGGTCAATGGATCGCGAAATCCCCGAGGCGTGAAGCGCGGCCGCACTGTGCTCGACGTCACGTTTACAAAGTCGGAGCAAGACTCAATCCGATGGCCCCCCGAGGAGATCCCCCGCATGTCGCCCTGGCACTATCGCAAGCTGCGCGCCTTCTTCACCGCAGAGCGCTTCCACAAGCTCACCCCCGCGCAGGCGCGGCGCACCCTGGTCCTGCTGGTCCCGGACTACCGCACCGCCGAGGAGCGGCCGGTGCTGACCGATGTCTTTGGCGTGCGCTGGTTCACCGGGCCTGAACGCGCACTCGCCGATGCTTTGTGGCGTCACGTCGAGGGGCGCCTGCCCCGCGTCGAAAGCATGCAGTCGCGCCGCTGGCAGCCCGTTGAGGGCGGCCAGGGACTGTGGGCAGTCGATGCCGGCGCCATGGATGGTGTCCTCCCGGCGGATATTCCTGCCCTCGTTCCGAGAATGACCTGATGTCAGACCGCTCCACCCGCAAGATCGTGTTGCTCGTTGAAGACAACCGCCAACTGTCAGAAGCCGAAGGCGCTTTCCTCGAATCGGCGGGTTACGACGTCGATTACGCGATGGACGGGATGGAGGGCTATCGCCTGGCCACGGAGAACCACTACGACGTGATCGTGCTGGACGTGGGCCTGCCGCGCATCGACGGCCTGGAGTTCTGCCGTCGCCTGCGTACCGAGGCGCGCAAGGCCACGCCAGTGCTGATGCTGACCGCGCGCGACACCCTGGACGACAAGGTCGCCGGGCTTGAGGCGGGTGCCGACGATTACCTGACCAAGCCGTTCGCCGTGCAGGAACTGCGCGCCCGCATCGAGGCGCTGGTGCGCCGCGTGCGTCGCGAGGTCGGCGGCGGCGAGCAGCTGGAGGTCGGCGGCCTGGTGCTGGACCTGCTGAGCCACACGGTCAAGCGCGAAGGCCGCACGCTCAACGTTTCGCCGATCGGCATGCAGCTGCTCAGCATCCTGATGCGGGCCTCGCCGGCGGTGGTGAGCCGGCAGGACATCGAGCGCGAGATCTGGGGCGGCAACCTGCCCGACTCGGACACCTTGCGCAGCCACCTCTACAACCTGCGCAAGGTCGTGGACAAGCCGTTCGATCACCCGCTGATCCACACGGTGATGAGCTTCGGGTTCCGCATCGCCGATGCGCGCTCGGAAGTCTCGGCCACCTGAGCCGGCCTGCCTGCCTGACACCTCGACGCCCGCCTGGACCCAGGCGGGCGTTTTCGTTGGGGCTGGTGCCTCAGCTGCCTGGGGCCGGCTGCGGCGCGCCCAGCGGCGCGGGCCGCTCGAAGCCTGGCAAGCCTTCCTGGGTCCAGCGGATGCGCTGCAGGCGCGGCGAGCGCTTGCCGGTGCACTGCATGTCCGCCTCCGGATTGGCGTGATAGACGATCCAGGTCTGCGCGCCGTCCGGCGTGTCGAAGAAGCCATTGTGCCCGGGCGCGAACACGCCTCGCTCGGGATCCTTGGCCAGGACCGGGCGCTCGCCCTTGGTCCAGTTGCCCGCCTGCAACAGGTCGCTGCCGGGCTTGGCGCGCAGCAGGCCGATGGCGTAGTCGTCGGACCAGCAGGCGCTGCCGGAATAGCTGAGGAACACATCGCCACGCGGCCCGCGCAGGAACTGCGGGCCCTCCAGGATCTGCCGACCGCCCTGGCGTTCCCACGCGCTGTCCGGCCGCGCGATGATGGTTTCCTCGCCCTGCAGGGTCCATGGGTCGCGCATCAGCGAAATGGCCAGCACGCTGTCCGGGCCCACGTACGGCGAGTACACGAAGTAGCGCTTGCCGCCATCGACGAAGGTGGTGCCATCGATGCCGGCGCGTGCGGTCTTCAGCTGGCCGTGGTCGATCCACTGGCCCTGGGTCGGGTCCTGGCCCTTGTTTTCCAGCACGAAGATGCCGCGATGCGCATCGTCGTTGTGCGCATCATCCGAAGCCGTGTAATAGATGAACCAAGACCCGTCGATCCGGTGCAGCTCCGGCGCCCAGATCGACTTGGCGTTGGGGCCGGCCGCCGGCGGCGTCCACACCGTGACTTCCCGCGCCTCGCGTAGCCGGCCTAGATCGGTGGTCTTGCGGATGGCCAGGCGATCCCCGCGCGTGCTCATGAAGAAGTAGGTGTCGCCATCGCGCGCAATCCAGGGGTCAGGACCTGAGTCCAGCAGCGGGTTGGTAACGGTGGACTGCGCCTGGACGTTGGCGACCAGGAAGGACGCCAACAGCGCGAAGACGGCGGGGACACGGCGATGCATACGGGCTCCTGGTTCGATGCGGCACTCGTTGCACGCTCCTGCCGCGGGTATCAATGAATCATATTATCGGACAAATGTAACGTGGCGATGCGCTGGGTCGACCCAGGAGCCGGTGCGACCGCACGAGGGAAATCGCTTCTGCTGCTGCTGATGGGCACTACGTCGCGTCAGTGCAAGGAGTGGCACGCAATGGGCGAGGATTCGTAGCGGCCCCGGGCGGCGTCTTTCCGGGGATCGGCGTGCACGCGGCACGTCGACAGCAAGCGCTATGAGCGAGGCCCGGCCAAATCTGTTGCTATAGATGGAATTGGCGCCGGCCGCTCGGTACGCTTCGCCCATGCGGACCAAGCCCAATGCCCAGCCCAACCAGAGCCTGATCGATGGCATCGCCACGCTGCAGGCGCTCGCCTCTTCCCCTGAGCCGATCGGTTGCCGGGAGCTGGCGCGGCAGCTCGATGCCAACCCCACGCGGGTCAACCGGCTACTGAAGACCCTGGCGTACCTGGGGATCGCGCGGCAGACCGCGGATCGCAAATACACCCCGGGGCCTGGCATGCATGTACTGGCCGCGCAGAGCCTGTTCGCTTCGGGGCTGATCCGGCGCGCGCTGCCGGTGCTGGAGGGGCTGCGTCGCTTCGGGCACACGGTGGCCCTGGGCGTGCTCTGGAACGACAGCGTCAGCTACCTGTTCCACGCGCCGCCCGGCATCGAGGCGGCCAGGGGCCTGGGACGCATCGGCCTGCTGCCGGCGACCACCAGCGGCATCGGCATCGTGTTGCTCTCGCAGCTGTCCGATGAGGAGGTGCGCGAGCTTTACGAGGGGCGGGAGATTCCCATGTTCCCGCAGGGTATCGAGCAGTTGCTCGCGACCCTGGAGACCACCCGTCGCCAGGGGCATGCCCGGGTGCACGTGGCCGATGCGCGCGACCACCACATCGTGGCCATCGCGATGGGCGACCCGGTGCATGCGGGCATCGCGATGTCGGGGTGGATCCCGGAGTCGGCCACGGCCGAGCTGGTCGCCGCGTTGCGGAAGGCGGCCGAGGAGATCGGCTGAGGCGCTGCAACGCTTACGTTCGGCGGGTCGCGGCGATGGTGGATGGGAAAGCGTCTCCCCGCCACGTGGGGTGGACAACGCGAAGCTTGTCCACCGAGGTTTGGGCGCCGATAGAGCGTGAGCCATGCGCCTACGTTGTTCCATTCGCGGCGATGAGGGATGGAGTGCCATCCACCGCACGTAGGGTGGACAACGCGAAGCTTGTCCACCGAGGTTCGGGTGACCGATTGAGCGTGAGCCACGCGCCCATGTCGTTCATTTCGCGGCGATGGTGGATGGAAGAGCGCGATCCATCCCACGTAGGGTGGACAACGCGAAGCTTGTCCACCGAGGTTTGGGTGACCAACTGGGCGCGGGTCACGCGCTCACGTTGTTCGTTTCGCGCGATGGTGGATGGAAGAGCGCCATCCACCCTACGCCGCGGTGCGGTTTGACATGTTGCTAAAATAGCAATAGCTTCGCCGTTCGCGGTGGAGGATACGCATGACCATGGGAGTGGGGGCGTGAGCCGGGCGGGGAGGACGCGTTGGGTCCTGCTTGGCCTGTTGTTCCTGTCGACGATCATCAATTACCTGGACAGGCAGGCGCTTTCGATCCTGGCCACGACCATCCAGGCCGATCTGGGAATGTCGGACCTGGAGTACGCGCGGGTCGTGCAGGTGTTCCTGCTGGCCTACGCAGGCGCCTACGTCCTGGCAGGCCGGGTGACCGACTGGCTGGGGGCCAAGCTGGCGCTGATGCTGTTCATCGGCTGGTGGTCGCTGGCCAACATCGCCACGGGCATGGTGCGCAGTGCGGTCGAGCTGGGTGCGGCGCGGTTCGCGCTCGGCCTGGGCGAGCCGGGCAACTACACCGTGGGGACCAAGGTGGTCTCCGAGCAGTTCCCGCCGGCCGAGCGCGGCCTGGCGCTGGGGCTCTACACGGCCGGGGCGATGATCGGGGCCACCATCGCACCACCGCTGATCGGCGGCATCGCGCTGGTCTACGGCTGGCGCAGCGCGTTCTGGATCACCGGCGTGGTCGGCCTGCTGTGGATCGTGCTGTGGTGGTGGGCCTACCCGAAGCAGCCCAAGGCCGAGGCGGCGGCTGCGCAGCCGTCGATGAAGGGCGTGTGGGGCAAGCTGGCGCGCACGCCGGCGGTGTGGACGCTGGTGGCCTCGCGCGCGGTCGCCGATCCGGTCTGGTACTTCTATCTGTTCTGGTTTCCCAAGTACCTGGGCGATGCGCGTGGCATGAGCCTGGCGACGGTCGCCTCGCTGGCCTGGATCGTCTACGTGGCCGCCGACATCGGCAGCGTCGGCGGCGGGGCGATTTCCGGCGTGCTGGTGCGCAGAGGCATGACGCCGGTGCGCAGCCGCCTGACCGCGATGACCGGCGCGGCGATCCTGGCGCCGCTGGGCTTCTTCATCACCCTGCATCCGTCCGTGCCGGTGCTGTTCGCGCTGGCCTGCACGGTGACCTTTGCCCATCTGGTCTACCAGATCAATCTGACCTCGATGGTGGTGGACATCTTCCCCTCGCGCTACATCGCCTCGGTGGCCGGGCTGATCGGCTGCGGCAGCGCACTGGGCGGGATGGCCTCGGCACAGGTCGTGGGCGAGCTGGTCTCGGGCAACGCCTTTGATCGCACCTTCGTGCTGATGGCCTTCCTGCATCCGCTGGCGGTGCTGCTGGCCTACCTGGCCTTGCGACTGGCCAGGCGTTCGCCATTGAGCCTGCTGTATGCGGGGCCTGCCCAGCGCGCCTGACGAAACGACCGCACAGCTAGGCGTGCGCGGTCGGGGTTGTCCCGTCGCGCCGTCCGCATCGCTCTGGCGGATAAAGGCGCGAGGTTTCATCGGCCTGGCTCAGCCCACTGCCTCTGCGTGTTCCCAGAAGCGCGGGCCAGGGGTCGCGCCCAGGCCGGGCCCGGATGGCAACTGGTAGTAGCCATCGCGATAGGCCATGTCGGTGTCCAGCATCTCCAGCGAGCGCGAGAAGATCGAGTGCTGCCACTCGTGGCGCCACAGCGGCGCGACCACACTGGCGGCATGCAGGCTGGCGGCCATGAACAACCCGCCGCCGATGGTGGCGTGCGGTGCGATCTGCACGCCGTGCGCCTGGGCCAGACGCGCGATGCGCATGAACTGGGTGATGCCGGTATGGCCCATCTCCGGCTGGATGTAGCTGAGCGTGCCGCCGGCCAGGCGCAGGCGCGCCTCGTACTCGGTGTGCCACTCCTCGCCGGCGGCGATCGCGATGGGGCTGCGCTGGCCCAGCTCGATCAGGCTGGCCACGTCCTCGGGCTTGAGCGGGGCTTCGATGAAGGTCAGTGCGCACGGCGCCAGCTGCTCGGCCAGCGCCAGGGCCTGGGCTCCGTCGAACTTCCAGTGCAGATCGACCATCAGCTGCGGACCGGGGCCCAGCGCATCGCGCAGCGCGCGCATCTCCTCGACGATGCCGTCATGGCTGACCACCGCGTGCACCTTGAAGGCATCGTGGCCGGCCGCGTGGAACTCGCGCGCCATCGCCACCTTCCCCTGCAGCGTGGCGGCGGGCAGGCCGGAGACGTAGCCGGGAATGCGCTCGCGCTGGCGCGTGCCCAGCAGCTGCCAGAGCGGCACCTGGCGCGCACGCGCGCGCAGGTCCCACAGGGCGATGTCCAGCGCGGCGATGGCATCGACATGGAAGCCGCCGAAGCAGCCACGCACGCGCATCAGGCCGTACAGGTCGTCCCACACACGCTCCACGTCTTCCGGTTCCCGTCCGATCAGTTCGGGCGCAAGCAGGTCGTGGATGATCTCGCAGACCGCGCGCGGTGCGCAGATGCCATAGGTTTCGCCCCAGCCCACCGCGCCGTCCTCGGTGGTGAGCCTGACCACCAGCGAGCGATCCACGGTGGGGTACAGCGTGCCATTGCCCTTGCGGACCAGATAGCCGCGGCTGTTGACGCGCTCACCGGCGCCGAGTGGGCCCAGGTAGGGGACCTCGCGCGGGACGGTGAGGATGAAGGTTTCGACCGATGACACCTTGCTCATGCGCGGCTCCTGCTGATCGGTCCGGGAGCCTGATCCATCGGCAGCAGGTCGGCAATGCGCTCCAGGATGAGGGTGAGCTCGCGCTGGTCGGCCGCATCCAGGGCCGGGCCCGGGGCGCGGACATGGTCGCTGGCGATCAGGCCGCGCCGCAGCAGCACGGCCTTGGTCAGGCGCCAGCGGAACACGGCCTGCATGCTCAGCAGCGGCAGCGTGCGTTCGAACAGCTCCCGCGCACCCAGGGTGTCGCCGTCGGCCCAGGCGGCCAGCATCGCCACGTGCACCTCGGTGATCTCGCAGGCGGGCATCGTGCCCACCGCGCCGCGCGCCAGCTCATCCAGCACATAGCGTGCGCCCGCACCGCCGAACACCGCCTGGATGTGCGCACCGGCGCGTGCCTGCAGGGCGGTGATGCGGTGGCCCGAAGGCATGGTTTCTTCCTTGATGTAGTGGATGCCCGCCACCTCGGTGGCAAGGTTGACCACCGCCTCCACGCCGAGCCCGATGCCCATGGGCGGCGGCGCGTTCTGCAGCATGATCGGCACGCCGCTGCGGGCATGCAGCTCGGTGAAGAAACGCGCGATGGCCGGCAGATCGCCCGCGTGCGCATGCGGGGTCAGGACCATGGCCGCCTGCGCGCCGGCCTGGGCACCGGCGCTGGCGTAGGCGACCGCCTGCTCCAGCGTGCTGGCGCTGGCGCCCACCACCAGCGGGACGCGTCCGCGGTTCCAATGCCCGATGCACGCAGTCAGGTGCAGGCGCTCCTGCTCGCTGAGCATGTCGTATTCGCTGGCAAGGCCGGGGAACACCACGCCTGCGGCACCAGCCTCGATGAGGTACTCGAACACCCGCTCGGTCCCGGCCTCATCCACCCGCCCATCGGCGTGAAAGATGGTGGGCAGGATCGGAAAAACGCCTTGCAGCTTGGCCATGTGATGCTCTCTGATTTCGTTGCGTTAAAAGCAACATCCTGAAGTGTCACTTGGCCAGGCAGATGCGCAGTGCCGCCAAGTGTCGCTGCGCTGCAGCGTGCAGCGCGAAATGATATTGCTATATTAGCTACAAGCTGCCAAGTCGCAGCGCAGCAGCATCGATAGATCGCGACGGATACCGGGGGACGGCGCCTGCAGGGCGCCGCCAGGCGGATCTCACATTTGGGGGAGGGCCCAACATGCGCATTGCTCGACGTTCGACCTTGTTTCTGGCGGTAGGCGCCTGCCTGCTCGCACCCATCACCGCGCTGGCGCAGGCGGCCTCGCCCATACCGCCGCAGGAATCGCCGACGGACGCGCAGTCCGGCGCGCCTGCCGGGCAGGAGGCGCAGACCCTGGACGCGGTCAGTGTCGTCGGGATCCGCGGCAGCCTGGAGGCGGCGCGCGATATCAAGCGCGACTCGGCGCAGATCGTCGATGCCATCGTCGCCGACGACATCGGCAAGCTGCCCGATACCAATGTCGCCGAGTCGCTCGCGCGCGTGGCGGGCGTCCAGCTCGAACGTGGCATGGGCGAGGGCAGCGACATCCTGGTGCGTGGCCTGAAGGAGAACGTGATCCTCTACAACGGCCGCCAGATCGTCGATGCCACCGGCCGCGGCGGCAACGGCCTGGACCAGTTGGCCACCTCGACCTATGGCCTGCTGTCGCTGGTGCCCTCGGAGCTGATCTCGCGCCTGTCGGTCACCAAGCTGGCCGGCGCGGACCAGATCGCCGGTGGCCTGGGCGGCATCGTGGACATCAACACTCGCCAGCCGCTCGATGGCGATGTCAGCCAGAACGTGCTGAGCCTGGCCGGGGTCTACAACGAGATGCCGGACAAGCTGGGCGGCAATGCCTTCGGCCTGCTGAGCACGCGCAACGAAGACCGCAGCTTCGGCGCGTTGCTGTCGGCCACCTACGGCCGGCGCCAGGTCATGCAGCAGGGCCTGGATACGTTCTCCGGCTATGCCCGCTACACCGATGCCGGTGGCCAGACGCGCTTTGGCAGCACCGACATGCGCGCGCAGAACATCGATGACGACCGCGAGAAGACCGGCGTCAGCGCAGTGCTGCAATGGCGACCGGCCGACGGCGTGGAGATCACCGCCGATACCTTCTATGCCAGGCAGGAAGCCGAGCGCGACCGTTACTGGGTCGCCTTCAATCCGGCCGCGGGCCTGAGCAACGCCACCTACTCCGATCACGACATCCTGCTGGCCGGGCGTTCCAGCGGCACGGTGCTGCTCAACACTGAGGTGGCCGATATCGACTCGGACACCTGGTCTTCGGCCTTGCGTGCCAAGTTCCGAATTGGCGAGCGCCTGGACGGCAGCGTGGAGGCCAACCTGGGCAAATCCACGGCTAGCTACCACCAGCGCTACATGCGCCTGGCGCCGATGGCGGGCATCACCTCGGTGACCGATTTCGACCTGCGCAGCGGAAGCTTCGGCAGCTTCAACGTGAGCGGGGTGGATGTCACCGACCCGGCGCAGTGGCGCATGACCATCATGTTCGACAACGACTGGCGCGCGCAGACCGACAGCAAGGCCCTGCGCACGGACTGGAACCTGGCCTTCGACCAGAGCGCCTTCACCACGCTGGACTTCGGTGCGCGCTTCAACCGGATGGAGAGCCGCCAGGACCCGCTGCGCGCCGACATCCGGCCGGCAGGCGGCCTGCCCGCCACGCAATTGGCGGACTACCTGCGGGTGTGGAGCAACCCGGATTTCCTCCCCGGCGAGTTCGCAGGCCTGCCGCGCGCCTACCTGGGCGCGTACCGCGCGCAGTTCGGCGGCTGCGGCAGCTTCACCACGGTGCCGGTCATCTCGCAGAACGCACAGTGCCTGGACCCGCGCAACAACGCGCTGGCTTATGCGGCGACCTTTGGCGTGGATGAGGACTTCCTTGAGGCCTACACCAAGCTCAACTGGGACACGACCCTGGGCGAGCTGGGGTTCTCGGGCAACGTCGGTGTGCGCATGGTCGATCGCGACCTTGAATCGCGCGGCAACCTGCTCAGTGCGTCGGGCGCGGCCCAGCCTTCGCTGTTTACGCGTAGCGACCGCGAGTTCCTGCCCTCGGCGGTGGCCAAGCTGCAGCTCAGCGATACGCTGGTGCTGCGCGGTGGCGCGGCCAAGGTCGTGGCTTTTCCCAACACCGAGGACCTCAACAACGGCGTAACGCTCAACAACAACGCCGTGTTCGACACCAATGGCACGCAGATCTCGCCAGGCACCGGCAGCGGCGGCGCACCGGACCTGGACCCGTTCAAGGCCACCCAGTACGACCTGTCGCTGGAGTGGTACTACGGGGGCCAGGGCCTGCTGTCGATGGGCCTGTTCTACAAGGACGTCTCCACCTTCATCGTCCAGCGCCAGAGCGCGGAGACCTACAACGGCACCAACTACCTGGTGCTGCGCAAGGTCAACGGCGACAGTGCGACGGTGCGCGGCGCCGAGCTGCTGGCCCAGGTGCCCTTCACCGGCATGCTCGATGGCTTCGGCATGGTGGCGACCTATACCTGGATCGACTCGGAAACCCCGATCCGCGACGTCAACGGCAACGCCCTGACTTTTCCGGGACTGTCCAAGAACAACGTCAACCTCATCGGCTACTACGAGAACGGACCCTTCGGCGTGCGCGTGGCCTACAACTGGCGCGATGAGTACCTGATGGGGCTTTCGGCGGCGGCCACGGGCATCTACAACGACACCTACAAGGACCTGTCGGCCAGCTTCAGTTACGACTTCGGCAGCGACCTGTCGCTCAAGTTGGAATGCACCAACCTGCTGGACAGCGAACAGCGCACGTACGATGGCTACCAGGAAGGGCTGCGCACCAACGTGGTGTTCGGCCGCACCTATCAGGCGCTGCTGACCTACCGGTTCTGAAAGCACGAAGAAGCAGGGGTGAAGCGTGAGGACGAAGAGGCGATGAGCAAGCCAGAGGTCCAGGGCCTGAACGCCCTGGTGACCGGTGCGGCCAGTGGCATCGGTGCGGCGGTGGCCAGGCGCATGGCCGAGGAAGGGGCGCGCGTGGCCGGCCTGGATCGCCAGCCGATGGCCGGGCTGGCGATCCAGGCCCTTGCCGACCTTCGCGATGGCGATGCGGTCGCCCAGGCGGTGGCCGCGCTTGCGCAGCAGGCCGGTGCCTTCGATGTGCTGATCCACTGCGCCGGGTACTGCCCCAGCGGCGGCACCCTGGAGGGCGATGATGCGCAATGGCTGGAGACCTATTCGGTCAACGTCCTCGGTGCGCTGCGGGTGATGCGCTTGGTGGTGCCCGCCATGCGTCGCAGCGGCGGCAGCATCGTGCTGGTGTCCTCGATCAATGCGCGCTTTGCGACCCCGTCCCTGGCCGCCTACGCCGCCTCCAAGGCGGCGCTGGAGGCGATGAGCCGCACTGCGGCGCTGGAATTCGCCCGCGACGGCATCCGCGTCAACTGCATCGCCCCGGCCTCGGTGGACACGCCCATGCTGCAAGCCTCCTTCGCACGCGCCAACGACCCGCAGCACGCGCGGGAGCGCAACATCGCGCGCCACCCCCTGGGCCGATTGGGCACGCCGCAGGACGCAGCGGAACTGGCTTTGTTCCTGGCCTCGCCGCGCAGTGCCTGGATCACCGGGGGCGTCTTCCCCCTGGACGGCGGTGCGGGAGTGACGCGCCGATGAGCGATGACGCAGCGCGCCCGATCATTGGCATCAACTGGGGCAGCAGCAATTTCCGCGCGTATCTGATCGATGCCGGCGGAGCGGCCGTGGATCTGGTCGAACGCCCGGCGGGCATCGCCGCGCTGGATCGTCCGCAGATGCAGGCGCTGGTGCAGGAGATCGCAGGGCGCTGGCCAGAGGCCAGGCGCCTCTACGCCTGCGGCATGGTGGGCTCGAACATCGGCTGGAGCGATGCGGGTTATCTCGACTGTCCCGCCACGCCCGCGGCCCTGGCCCGCCAGCTGCACCATGTCACCGTGGGCGAGGTGCCGGTGGCCATCGTGCCGGGGCTGGCGTGCAGGCGGGCGGGCGATGACGCCCCGGACATCATGCGCGGGGAGGAAACCGAGCTGCTGGGGCTCATCGATGCTGGCCGCGTGCCGGGCGATGGGCTGGTGGCCTTGCCTGGGACGCACAGCAAGTGGATCGGCTTGCGCGATGGCGCGGTGGTGGAGTTCCTGACCGCCATGTCCGGCGAGATCTTCGACCGACTCACCGCCGCCGGGCTGCTGGCTTCGGTGGTCGACGGGCCAGCGCGGGAGGATGGGATCTTCGACCAGGCCGTGCGCATGGGCCATGGCAGCGGCATGGGACTGGGCAGCCTGCTGTTCGGCGCGCGTGCCCGCGTGATCCGCGGCGACCTGCGCCGCGACCAGGGCGCCTCGTGGGTGCGCGGTGTGCTGATGGGCGCCGAGCTGGCCGATGTGGCCCGGCTCTGGCCGGATGCTTGGGCGCGCGTGGTGCCGCTGGTCGGCGCCGGGCCGGTGTGTGCGCTCTACGCGCGCGCGCTGGCCGTGGTGGGCGGCAAGGGCGAAGCCACGGCGTCGCAGGATGCGGTTACACGCGGATTCCTGGCCCTGGACCGCGCCGCCGGAGCGCTGGCGTGACCGCAACGCGAGAGGAGGCGTTCGATCAGGCGCTGGAGGCCGCGCCGCTGATCGCCATCCTGCGTGGCCTCACGCCAACGGAGGCCATCGCGGTCGGCGAGGCGCTGTATGCAGCCGGAGTGCGCCTGGCGGAGGTGCCGCTCAATTCACCGGACCCGTACGAGAGCATCGCCCTGCTGTGTCAGCACTTCCAGGGACGCATGCTGATCGGCGCCGGCACGGTGCTGCGGACTGATGAGGTCGAGCGCCTGGCCAGCATCGGATGCGCGTTCGTGGTCTCTCCCAACACCGATGCCGGCGTGATCAGCGCCACGCTCGCCGCCGGGATGGTGCCGCTGCCGGGCTTTTCCACGCCGAGCGAAGCCTTTGCCGCCCTGGCGGCCGGCGCCCGCCACCTGAAGGCCTTCCCCGCCCATGGCGCGCAGCAGCGCCTGGCGGCCCTGTCGGCAGTCCTGCCGCCGCAGGCGCGCCTGATCGCCGTCGGCGGTGTGCAGACGGCAGACCTGGCCGGTCTGGGCAAGGCGGGCGTGTGCGCGGTCGGCGTCGGCTCGGACCTCTACCGACCCGGGCATGCCCCAGCGCAGGTCCAGGCGCGGGCCCAGGCCTGGCTCAGCGCGATGGTCGCCCTCCACGCGCCTGCCGCGCAGCTGGTGTGCAACCCTCGCACGATGGTCGGCGAGTCGCCGATGGTGGTGGGCGAGCAGGTGCTGTGGGTCGATCCCACGCGCCCATGCCTGCTGTCATGGGATGGGCGGGAGTGCCATGAAGTGCGATTGCCCGAGCCGGTGTGGGCCCTGGGGATTTCCAGAGGCGAGCTGGTCGGCAACGGCGAGCCCTGCTTCGTGCGCTTGAGTCGGGCCGGCGAGGTCGAGCGTGGGCCGGCGATCGCCATGGCGCCGGGCTGTCGCCTCAACGACCTGGTGATCGATAGCCGGGGAGGCCTGTGGGGCGGCTCCATGCATCGTGGGCTGCTGGCGGGAAAGGGCGCGCTGTTCCATGCGCCCGCGTTCGACCAGCCCGCCCGCGTCGTCGCCGAAGGGCTGGGGGTCGCCAATGGCATGGCGTTCTCGCAGGACGAGAAGACGCTGTTCGTGATCGATACGCTCGCGCGGACCTTGCTGGCCTATCCGGCCGACACGCTGGGCGGCCGCCTGGGCGAGCCGCGGGTGGTCACCGATTTCCTCGGCGTGCCGGGAAAGCCCGACGGCATGGCGCTTTCGCCCGCCGGGACGCTGTGGGTGGCCATGTGGGGCGGCGAGGCGGTGGTCGAGCTGGCGGACAACGGCGCGGTGCTGCGCAGCGTGCCGGTGCCGGCGCATCACGTGGGAAGCCTGTGCTTCGACCCGGCCGGCGGCATGTTCATCACCACCGCCCGGGCGCGCCTGACGCCCGAGGCGCTGGAGCGCTGGCCCGGATCCGGCGGCCTGTTCCGCGTGGCACCGAGTCGATAGCGGCAGCGCAGCCGGCGCGCGCATACGGGCGCCTCGCATCAACGCGAGTTGCGCGCTCGGCAAAGGGCATCCGGTCATCGCGGACATCACAGGAGCGACCAACAAAAAACCCCCGACTACGCGAGGGTCTTGGCACTTCCGGATGGACAAGCAGATGGCGCGCCTGGAGGGATTCGAACCCCCGACCAATGGCTTCGGAAGCCACTACTCTATCCGGCTGAGCTACAGGCGCACGGTGCGCAAGCTCGCCTGCGCAGGCCGGCTAGTATGGCCGAAGCCGCGTCCGGAGGCGAGCCCGCCGGGTAAGAAGGATTCATCAGCGGACTTGCAGAGCTTTCGGCCGAGGGTCCTTCGGCCGCGCTCTGGCAGCCCCGAAACAGCCAGATCGCCCGCGGGCGCTCAGGCGATCCGCAGCGGCGCGAACCCCTTGACCAGCTCGTCCAGGGCCTTGATCTGCGCCAGGAAAGGCTCCAGCGCATCCAGCGGCAGCGCGCTGGGGCCGTCGCAGCGGGCGTGGTCCGGGTCCGGATGCGCCTCCAGGAACAGGCCGCCCAGGCCCACGGCCATGCCGGCGCGGGCCAGCTCCACCACCTGGCGGCGGCGACCGCCGGAGGCTTCGCTGCCAGACTCGCGACGCTGCAGGCTGTGGGTGACATCGAAGATCACCGGCAGCCCGTCGGTGGACTCGGCCATCTCGCGGAAGCCCAGCATGTCCACCACCAGGTTGTCGTAGCCGAACTGCGCGCCGCGCTCGCACAGGATGATGCGTTCGTTGCCGGCCTCGCGGATCTTGCTGACGATGTGCTTGATCTGCGTCGGGCTCATGAACTGTGGCTTCTTGATGTTCACCGCCGCGCCGGTGCGGGCGATGGCCGCAACCAGGTCGGTCTGCCGGGCCAGGAACGCCGGGATCTGCAGCACGTCCACGACCTCTGCCACCGGTGCGGCCTGCGCCGGCTCGTGCACGTCGGTAATCACCGGCACGTCCAGCTGCGCCTTGACCTGCTGGAAGATGCGCAGTCCCTCATCCAGTCCCACCCCGCGATAGGAGGCGATGGAGGAGCGGTTGGCCTTGTCGAAGGAGGCCTTGAACACGAAGGGAATGCCCAGCTTGTCCGTCACCCGCTTGTAGGCCTCGGCGGCGAACAGCGTGGAGTCCAGGTCCTCCAGCACGTTGAGCCCGCCGAACAGCACGAACGGCGCATCGTTGGCGACGGACACCCGATCATTGATCACGACCGGGACGGAGGTGGCGGAAAGCGTCATGGCAGGACTCGCTGAATGATTGCGCGCCCATTCTAGTGGACGCCCGCCGCGACGCAGTCACCGCTGCGTAACCCCGGCCACGCCATGCGCCGACACTCGGCATGCGATGGGCCGCGTGTCGGGAGCACGCTCGCCACGGCGGCCTTGCCGAGCCTCCCGGGCTGTCCAGGCGCGCAGACTCCGGCGCATCCTGCGCCGGTCAGCCCGCGGCGTCCGGACTCGACACGCTCAGCCGCGCTGGGCCAATCCAAGGCGCGCGAGCAGGCTGCGTGCCGGCCGCGGCGCCAGGTCGACCAGCTCGTTCCATGCCTGCCTGTGCAGCAGGAACAGCGCGGCGAAATACACCACGGCACCGACGGTGATCACCACGGCGATGCGCACGACCGCCGGCAGGCCAGGACAGAGCAGGCCGACCAGGAAGGTGGCGATGACCATCAGGACCGTGCACGTGGCCGCTTGCCACTGACTGGCAAAGAAGGGCATGAGCTTGATGCCCAGGTAGCGATGGAGCACCCACCAGATCGGCAGCACCGCCAGGCACAGGCGGATGACATTGCCCCATGCGGCGCCTGTCACGCCCCAGCGGCAGGAAATGGTCACCACCGCCACGCTCAACGCGAACTCAACGATGTTCAGCAGCATGACCGCGCGCACCCGCCCGATGGCGAGCAACACATTGCTCTTGAACCAGATCAGGGGCATGACCAGCACGCCCAGGGCCAGGATCTGCATCAGCGGCACACTCGGCCCCCACTGCGCGCCGAAGACCAGGGTGATCAGGTCGGGCGCGACGATCGCCGCGCCGATGAAGACCGGATAGATGACGATGGCCGTCACCCGCGCCGTGCGCAGGTAAGCGGCACGCAACGCCCCTGCGTCGTTCTGCAACCGGGAGAACGCAGGCAGGGTGACCTGCTGGATCGGGCGCAGCCCCAGCTCCATCAACAGGTCCAGGGCGCGCCAGGCGATCCGCAGGTAACCCAGCGGCGTGGCGCCCAGCATGCGGCCGATGACCACATCGATCACGCGCTGGTTGCCCACGCCCAACAGCGACGAACCGCAGATCGCCGAGCCCATCCGCAGCTGCCGCGATGCGGCAGACAGCGAGAAGGTCAGTTTCGGTACCCAGCGCACCGCATACCAGAGGATTCCGGTCAGCAGCAGCGTGGCCACCAGGCGCTGCACGACCAGGCTCATCGCCCCCCACCCGGCGTAGGCGGCGGCCACGGCCGCGATGCCGCTGACGCAGGTCGCCAAAAGGGTGCGCATGGCCAGGGCCTTGAAGCCGAAATCACGCTTGAGTTCGGCTTCCTGCACGGTGCCCAGCGCGTTGAGCATGCACACCAGGGCCAGGCCGTGCATGACCGGGACCATGCCGGGGGTATCGAAGTAGCGCGCGGCGGCCCCGGCGCCGAACCAGATGGACAAGGTTCCCGCCGAGCCCAGGCATAGACTGCTCCAGAAGGCCGTGGACTTTTCCGTTTCATCCAGCCGATCGCGCTGGATGAGCACCTCGGTCAGGCCGCCGCGGCCGACCAGGATGAGCAGGTCCAGGAATACATTGGCCAGGGCGACCACACCGAACTCGACCGGACCCAGCTGGCGCGCCAGGATGACGAAGACCACGAACGCAATGGCCTGTTGTCCCAGGGAGGCGACGAACGACCACGCCGTACCGCTGGTGGCCAGGCGTGCCAGCGATTCACGCCCCCCCTTGTCCGAAGCGCTCATGCCTGCGCCAATCCCAGGCGCCGGGACAGCCCGGCCAGCTTGACCTGCGCATACAGCGCCAACGCACCGGGGTGGGTCAAGGCGCGCACGCCAGCGGCCAGCGGGCGACGCGCGCCCAACAGGCTACGGATCTCGACCAGCGAGCCGCCCCACATGAAGCGACGCACCCGCGCGGCCAACTGTCGCTTCTGCGACGCGCTCAGGCGGGCGGCATAACGTTGCATCAGGTCCTCGCAGGATGCGGCCACATTCGCCAGATTGGGTTGGCTGGCGGAGAAAGGCGACCTGCTCTTGGAGATCGGACCCTGGCGCAGCGTGTAGATGTAGTCCGCATCCGGCCGCAGCCAGAAGCTGGCCCCTTCAAGCAGGACCGATGCCAGCAGGTAGAAGTCTTCCGCATGCCGGTACTGGACCGGATACCGCAGCCCGCGCGCCATCAGGAACTCTCGTTTCCACATGGGCTTGATCCAGCCCAGGGGCGCACCTTGCATGTAGACATCGCGCGCCAGCAGCAGATCGAAGCTCAGGCGATGCTCCTGGCGCCATGCGAAGGCCGCAGGCATCAGGCAATCGGCGCCATGGTCGTAAGGCGTCAGGTTGTCGGCCACGACATCGGCGCCGTGGCGTGCGGCGGTCTCGAGCAGGCGTTCCAGCCGGCCGGGGTTCATCGCATCGTCCGCATCGAGCACCGCGATCCACTGCCCGCCGGCAGCCTCCAGGCCACGGTTGCGGGCCGCCGAGGGGCCTTGGTTGACCTCCTGGCGCAGGATGCGCAAACGGCCATCGGCCTGGGCCAGGCTGTCGGCCACCGCCAGGGTCTGGTCGGTGGATGCGTCATCGATCACCAGGATTTCCCAGTCCTGGACGGACTGGTGCTGGACCGAGGCGACCGCACGCGGCAAGCAGTCGGCGGCGTTGTAACAGGGGATGATGACCGAGATCCGCGGCGCGCCATCGGCGGCAACATCGCGGTGGTCCTGCAACTTGCTCATGTCGTCTCTTCGGGTCTTGCGATTTCGGATGTTCGTGCATGGGCGTCGGCGTGGCGCCTGGCGCGCACGTCGAAGACGAACAGACCAAACAGGACGACCGCCAGTGAACCGTGGATGGCCAGTGTGGCGGCCGCAGCCGCCCAGGCGCCATCCTGGTGTAGCGCCCACGCCGCCACGGGCACACCCAGCACCAACGCGGAAACATAGCCAAACAGGACGAAACGGGGTCGCCGCCCGCCCTGGAAGTGCGCGCGCACGACGATGACGCAGGCCCAGCTGGCCGGCAAGGCGATCGCCACCAGCCGCAGCGCCTGGATGTACGGGTCGAACTGCGGTCCCAGCACCAGGCGCGACACCGGGCCGGCCGCAAGACAGGTCGCAACACCGAAAACCAGCGCGGCGCCGACGGACACTGCCAGCGCACGCCCGCTGAAGGCCGCGATGCGGGCCTGCTCATCGGCCCTGGACATGGCGGCCAGCTGGGGCAGCACGAAAGCCGAGCATCCGATCATGACCTGGTTGACCGGCAGCAACAGCGTCAGGATTGCCCGCAGACCCGCCGCATCGTCCAGGCGCTGGGCTTGCCCCAACATCAGGAAGACGATGTTGTTGGCGATCCACACCAGCAGGGCGATGGGCAGGCCGGCCTTGCCCAGCTCGGCCACCCCCCGCAGCGACAGGCTGGCATGCGCGCGACGTTCGCCATCGGCATGGAGTGCCACGGCCAGGCCGCACAGCGAGGAGACCACGATGGCCACCAGGCCTGCGGTCACAGCGTCGGTGCGCGTGATCGCAAGCAAGGCGGTCGCAACCACGACCACACCGCCGGAAAGGCTCGCGTTGAAGGCCGATCGGTGCTTGCCCAGCGCATGGAGTCGTCCTTTGGACGACCAGTAGGCCGAACAGGCGGTGCAGGCCAGGACGAACAACAGCGCATGGAACAGGCCAAGCCCCGGCATCGTCGCGAATGCATGGACGGCGAGCAGCGCGCTGAACGGCAGCACGATCTGGAGACTGGCGCGCTGTCCGTCCAGCGCGCGTGGACGCTGCTGCGCATCCAGCTCGCGCGAGAGCGCCAACGGCTCGCCGATCAAGGCGCTCTGGCCGGCGTTGACCAGCACAAGCAGCGCATAGAGCACGCTGAAGGATCCGAAGGCTTCCAGATCGCCCGCACGCGCCAGGGTCAGGTTCATCAGGAAATTACCTCCCACCATGGCCAGCTGGTCGGCCACGGCGAAATGCCCATTCCCCAGCTTGGCCCCCAGCCGCCGGAGGCGCGCAGCCGCACTCAAGGCATCACCCCGCCGCGATGCAACGCGGCGCGGACGACCCGCGGCCTGGTCAGCGATGAACCGCGGGCAGCACGCCGTGAAGCCCGGTTGCGCGGGCTTGGGCTGCGACGGAGCGGCATGGTGGTCGCAGACTCAGGCTTCTGTCGTGGATGCTGGCGCGGCCGCGAGCAGTGGCAGAGGCTCGCTGGCCTCCTCGGCCTCTGGTGCCGGCATGGCCTCGCCATAGCTCAGCAGCGGCCGTCCTTCGCAGACGTCATCGAGGAAGCGGGCGAAGGTCTGCGCATTGGTCGGCAGATCGAACTGCCGCTCCACCGTCTCGCGACCGGCGATGACCAGCCGTCCCCAGAGCTGGGGTTCGGCCATGATCATGGCCAGGTTGTCGCGCAGGCCTTGCACATCGCCTTCGTCGCAGAGCAGGCCGTTGTGCAGGTGGGTGATGAGCTCGGGAATGCCGCTGTGGCGGGTACTGAGTGTCGGCATGCCGCTGGCCAGGGCCTCCATCAGGGCAATGGGCAGGCCTTCCATGTCGCCGTCGGCGGCGGTCTTGCTGGTGAGGACGAATACGTCGGAGGTCTCCAGCAGTTCCAGTGTTTTCGCATGGGGCAGGCCACCATGGAAGATCACCCGCTCCTGCAAGCCCAGCGATGCGGCCAGCGCCTTGAGCTCGGCCTCGTCGGGCCCCGTGCCGACCAGGTGGTACTCCCAATTGCCGCTCCAGGGCTGGTCCGCCGGAAGCTGCGCCAAGGCCCGCAAGGTGTCCGCCTGCCCCTTCTTCGCGGTCAGGCGGCCGACCGTGATCAACCGGATCGGCCCGTGCTCCGGGTACGGACGGGGACGAAAGGCAACGGCAGTGGTATCCACGCCCAGGGGGACCCAGCTGGGCGCCGCATCGCCGATCGATCGCAGCAGCGCCTGCCAGTGGCGGGTGATGGCCAGGCTGTGGTGTCCATCGTCGCGGAACAAGGGGCGGTAGAAGCCCCGGCCCTTGCTTTGGATTACGCGCGACATGTCATAGCCATGGAAGACGGTGACCTGTTGCGCACTGATCAAACCCCAGGCCCGCAGCAGCGCGCCGAGATAGCCGATCGGGCCGAAATGGCAGACCAGCACGTCCGCGCGCTGGGGGTGCTTGCTGAGCCAGCCCGCGTAGAACACCGCATCGCGCAAGGCGCCGCGCGCCTGCAAGGCGCACCGCAGGGTGATGGCCCAGCTTGCAGGACGCAACAGGAGGCGCAGCACGAGCCACGGCGCGATCAAGGCACTGCGTGCCTGCTGGCGGTCGCGGTAGAGCGTGGTCAGTGCGGCGTCGCGCCGCGAATCGGCACGCCAGCGCGCGTTGAGGGCCGCATTGCGTCCTTCGAACAGCGACAGCACCTGCACCGGAACGTCCGCCGCCAGGAGTTGCTCGACCTGGTCGGAGATGAAGGTCTCCGACAGGACGGGAAACGATTCGCAGAGATAAATCACGCGCTTATGCATGAGGGGCCCGGGCTTGGGAATTGAGGACGGAGAGGGTAGGAAGGCGTTGAGACCGGGCCTGGCGGTCGGCCGCGGCGTCGGCGCTTCGCGGTCGCGTCGGGGAGGAGAGAGTGGCCCAGACGCGCATCGGCGCGGCATGGTGAGGGCGTATCGCAGGCGCGGGCGAGCGGTGGCCTCGTCCGCTGACCAGGCATGCGGCGTCAAGCCGAGCCAGATCCGCTGTCATGTTCTTCCGCATTGTGTCCCCTGCGTCACGCCCGTCGCTGGGCGCTCCTCCCTGTGTAACCGCAACGTGGCGCGCGCCTGGTTGGCGCTGCGTACGCCTGCGGTGATTGCCCCTTGTTCGCACCAGCTCCATGTTGGCGCCTGATGTTGCAGTGCAGCGAAAAACGTACTCACGATAGCAACAACCGCGACGCAAGTCACATCCAGCGTGATCGCGAAATCAGTCTCTGGTGGATGCAAGAACGGCGGATCGGCCTTCGGCCGGACAGTCGGGCTGATACCCTTTGCGCCATGGCTTCCGAACACCTGAATACGCCGGCCGCGCCGCGCCCCGGGCGCTGGCTCTCCTACTGGAAGCTGATCCGGGGCGACCGGCCGATCGGGGCCTTGCTGCTGCTGTGGCCGACCTGGTGGGCGCTGTGGCTGGCTGCCGACGGCCTGCCGCCGTGGTGGATCCTGCTGGTGTTCACCGCCGGGGTCTGGCTGACCCGGTCGGCCGGCTGCGTCATCAACGACTACGCCGACCGCTGGCTGGACCCGCAGGTCGAACGTACCAAGACCCGCCCGCTGGCCACCGGCGCGGTGTCCGGACGCGAGGCGCTGGTGGTGTTCGCGGTGCTGATGCTGGTGGCGTTCGCGCTGGTGCTCACGCTCAATGCGCTGACCATCGGGCTGAGCTTCATCGCGCTGTTCCTGGCGGCCAGCTACCCCTACCTCAAGCGCTACACGCACCTGCCGCAGGTGTACCTGGGCCTGGCCTTCGGCTTCGGCATCCCGATGGCCTTCGCCGCCGTGCAGATGCGGGTGCCGATGGTGGCCTGGGTGTTGTACGTGGCCAACATCCTGTGGGCCACCGCCTACGACACCTGGTATGCCATGGTCGATCGCGAGGACGACCTGCGCGCCGGCTCGCATTCCACGGCCATCCTGTTCGGCCGGCACGACCTGGCGATCCAGGCGCTGCTGTACACCCTGGTGTTCCTCGCCCTGGCCGCGGTCGGCGGGCTGGCGTGGCTGGGCCCTGTTTACTGGCTGGCGCTGCTGGTGGCCATCGGCCTGGTGGCCTACGAGTTCCGGCTATGCCGGCATCGCGAGCGCGGCGCCTGCTTCCGCGCCTTCCTGCACAACAACTGGGTCGGTGCGGTGGTCTTCGCCGGCATCGTGGGCGATCAGCTGCTGCGCTGAACCCGGGCATCGGCGCACGCCGCTGCCGGCCGGCGTATGGCGTGGCCATCGCACTGCATTGCGATGCCGCCATCGTGCCCTGACACACGGGTCATCAAAGCCCGTAGACGAAGGTACAGCAGACGTTTTGACGCACTGCGGCGACCATGCAGCCTCCCCACGAGGCAAAGGCGACCGGCATGGCAGACCCGCACCCGTCATCCCTGCAGGAAGGCGTTATGGCGCGCGCCGCGCTGCGCTGCGCGGCCTGGGCCGAGAAATGGTTCCCCGATGCCTATGTCTTCGCCGTGCTGGGCGTGGTGATCGTGGCGCTGTGCGCGATGGCCTTCGGCGCCACCCCCAAGGCCACGGCCGAGGCCTTCGGCGGCGGTTTCTGGAGCCTGATTCCCTTCACCATGCAGATGGCCTTCGTGGTCATCGGCGGCTACGCGGTGGCGACCGCGCCGATCGTGGCGCGTTTCATCGAGCGCCTGGCGCAGGTGCCACGCACCGGCCGTGGCGCGGTGGTCTATGTCGGCCTGGTGAGCATGCTGGCCTCGCTGCTGAGCTGGGGCTTTTCGCTGGTGTTCGGCGGGCTGCTGGTGCGCGCCCTGGCCAAGCGCAGCGAGCTGCGGATGGATTATCGCGCCGCCGGCGCGGCCGCCTACCTGGGCCTGGGCGCGGTGTGGGCCATGGGCCTGAGCTCCTCGGCCGCGCAGCTGCAGGCCAATCCGGCCAGCATGCCGCCGGGCCTGGTGGAAATCACCGGCGTGCTGCCCTTCACCGAGACCATCTTCCTGTGGCAGTCGATCCTGCTCACCGCGGTGCTGATCGTGGTGTCGCTGCTGATCTGCTGGGTCACCTCGCCCTCGGGCAAGGCCGCGCGCACCGCCGAGGATTTCCCGGATGCGGCCCTGGCCGAGCCGGACAAGTCGCTGCCGCCGCGCGCGCGTCCGGGCGAGTGGCTGGAATACAGCCCGCTGCTGACCGTGCTGCTGTCGCTGCTGGCCTTCGGCTGGCTGTTCAGCGAGTTCGCCGCCAAGCCCGTCGTCACCGCGATCGCCAACCTCAACACCTACAACTTCCTGTTCCTCTCGCTGGGCCTGCTGCTGCACTGGCGGCCGCGCAGCTTCCTCAACGCCGTGGCCAAGGCCGTGCCCAGCACCACCGGCGTACTGATCCAGTTCCCGCTGTACGGCGGCATCGCCATGATGCTCACCGGCGCCAAGGGCGCTGACGGCGACACCCTGGCCCACCATCTTTCGCAGCTGTTCGTGCACGTGGCCACGCAGGACACCTTCCCGGCGGTGATGGGGGTGTACTCGGCCATCCTGGGCTTCTTCGTGCCCTCCGGCGGTGGCAAGTGGCTGATCGAGGCGCCCTATGTCATGCAGGCGGCCAACGAGCTGCAGTCGCACCTGGGCTGGGCGGTGCAGGTCTACAACGCCGCCGAGGCGCTGCCCAACCTGATCAATCCGTTCTGGATGCTGCCGCTGCTGGGCGTGCTGGGGCTGAAGGCGCGCGACATCGTCGGCTTCACCTTCATCCAGCTGCTGGTGCACATCCCGCTGGTGATCGGCCTGCTATGGCTGCTGGGCATGACTTTGCCGTACGAGCCGCCGGTCATACCTTGAAAGTAGGAGTGAGGGGGGAGGAGTGAGGAGTGAGTAAGAGCAACAGCAAAGCCTCGCTTGGCTCTTGCTTTTCCCTCACTCCTCACTCCTCTTCGCTCACTCCTCGCCTCAAGCGACGCGTGCGCAGACCCAGGCGTCCACGCGGGGCACGCCGGCCTGGGTGAGGGCGCGGGCGGCCGCGTGCAGGGTGGCGCCGGTGGTCATGACGTCGTCGACCAAGGTCACGTGATCGGGGAGGGATTGGCCGGGCGGCACGGCGAAGGCCTGGCGCAGGTTGCGGTGGCGCGCCTCGGCTTCCAGCTCGGACTGCGCGGCGGTGTCGCGCACGCGGCGCAGCAGTCCCGGTTGCCGGGGCAGCGCCAGGTGCTGGGCCAGGTCCCTGGCCAACTGGTCGGCCTGGTCGTAGCCACGTCGCGACAGCCGCCGCGGATGCAGTGGCACCGGCACCAGGGTGCCGGCGGCGCAACCGGAGAAATGCTCGGCCATCAGCTGCGCCATCAGGCGTCCGGCGGCCAGGTCCTGATGGAACTTGAAGCGCGGCACCAGCCGGTCCAGCGGGAAGCCGTAGACAAAGGCCGCCGCGGCATGATGCAGCGGCGGCGGCTGTTGCAGGCAGTGGCCGCAGGGACTGGCGGTGCCGGTCGGGGTGTCCAGGGGCAGGGCGCACTGCGGACAGGCCAGGTGGTTCCAGGGCAGCGCCTGGCGGCAGGCCAAACACAGGTCCAGGCCCGCATGCCCCGGCTCGCCGCACAGCAGGCAACGCGGGGACAGCACGGCCAGGCCGAGTCGTTGCAACCAGCGTTCGCGCTTCATCGCATTCCTTGGCTCGCTCGGACGGGCCTCCGGCCCGACCCTTGGACTGTAAGCGCTGGCTGGGTCCGGCGCCATGATCCGACCCGGCCAGGGGTGGACCTGTGCGAAGCGCCCGCTTGCGCGTATCGTTCAGCGCAGGTCGAGCCCGCAGGGCGAGGGCATGCCCTCATCCGCCTGGTGGCATCCAGGCACGTCAGCGGCTCGGAGTTCCCGGAACATGCGGTGGCCGCGCAGCGGGGCACGCAACGATCAATGGAGTGTCGCCCCGTGCAAGTCCAGTACGTCTCCCTCGACAGCGCCGGATCGAGCGCGCCATGAGCCGCCCCGACCTGTCCGAACGCGTCGGCGCCCTGCGCAAGCTGCGCAGCGCCCAGGACCGGCTGCGCGAGCGGCGCACCATCGCCCGTCGCGATGGCGCCCGCGTGGAGGTCGACGGCCGCTGGCTGACCGCCTTCTGCAGCAACGATTACCTGGGCCTGTCCCAGCAGTTCCGCGTGGTCAACGCGCTGGCCGATGCGGCCACCCGCGGCGGCGTGGGGGCAGGGGCCTCGCCACTGGTGTGCGGTCATCACGCCGTGCACGAAGCCTTGGAGCGCGAGGTCGCCGACTGGCTGGGCTATCCACGGGCCTTGCTGTTCGGCAGCGGCTACCTGGCCAACCTGGCCGTGCAGCAGGCGCTGCTGCTGGAGGAGGGCGATGTGTGCGTGCAGGACCGCCTCAATCACGCCAGCCTGCTCGATGCCACGCGCCTGGCCGGCTGCCGCCTGCGCCGCTATCCGCACGCCGACCCGGAGGGCGCGATCCGCCAGCTGCGCAGCGCAGCCGAGGGCGCGGCGATGCTGGTCACCGATGGCGTCTTCAGCATGGAGGGCGATGTCGCCCCGCTGCGCGCGCTCAGCCTGGCCGCGCGCGTGCAGAAGGCCTTGTTCTATGTCGATGACGCCCACGGCGTCGGCGTGCGCGGACCCGATGGCCGTGGCAGCGTGGCCGAGGCGCGGCTGGGCGCGGAGGAAGTGCCGCTGCAGCTGGTGACGCTGGACAAGGCCATGGGCGGCTATGGCGCAGTGGTGGTGGGCCAGGACGCCTTGATCCAGCACCTGGCCGAAACCGCCCACCCCTATGTCTACACCACCGCCCTGCCGCCGGCGGTGGCGGCCGCCAGCCTGGAAGGGGTGCGCCTGGCGCGCAAGGAGCACTGGCGCCGCGCTAACCTGGGCGATCTGGTGACCCGCTTTCGCAACCGCGCCCAGGCCGCGGGCCTGCAGCTGACGCTGTCCGATTCACCGATCCAGGCCCTGGCCTGCGGCGAGGACGCACAGGCGCTGGCGTGGTCGGCCGCCCTGGAGCAGGCGGGCTACCTGGTCACCGCCATCCGCCCGCCCAGCGTGCCCGAGGGCAAGGCGCGCCTGCGCATCACCCTGTCGGCCATGCACGCGCCGGGCGAAGTCGATGCCCTGGTCGACGCGCTGGCCCGCACCCGCGACGGCCTGGCCGTGCGCACGGCCGCAGCCGAACCGGCCGGACTGGAAGGCTAGGACCAAGCCAGGAAGCGACCAGCTTCAGCGAAAGGCATGAAAGTTGCCCGACCTCCCAGCGGCGTTACGCACCGCAGCTGTCGTCGCCTGATCTTTCCAACGCAAGGCCAACCGCTCCCGCGCCTCGCAATGGGCATCCGCCATCGCCGCTGCCCATGCTTCTATCTCGTTCCTCGTTCCTCGTTCCTCGTTCCTCGTTCCTCGTTCTTCGTTCTTCGTTCCTCGCTCTCGCTCCTCGCTCCTCTCGCACCGCACCGCCCCCGCACCACCCCAACACAGCGTTGACCTCACGGCGCCCACCACCGGCGCACGCTGCGGGACAATGGGCGACGCTGCCGCTGTCCAAGATGCTCTCGCCATGACCTTGTTCGACCCCCGCCATGTCCGTCGCGCCACCGCGCGCGCGGCGTCCACCTACGACGATGCCGCCGTGCTCCAGCACGAGGTGGAAAAGCGCCTGCTGGAATCGCTGGAGTACCTGGCCGATCGCGTGCCGCAGGTGGCCCTGGACGTCGGCAGCGGGCCGGCCCACGCCGCCGCCGCCATGCGCAAGCGCTGGCCCAAGGCGCAGGTGCTGGCGCTGGACATGTCCTTGCCGATGCTGCGCCAGGCCAGGAAACAGTCCGGCTGGTGGAAGCCCTTCGGCCGCGTGTGCGCCGATGCGCAGGCGCTGCCGCTGCTGGACAACAGCGTCGATGTGATCTTCAGCAACCTGTGCCTGCAATGGGTCGAGGACCTGCCGGCGGTGTTCGCCGGCTTCCGTCGCGTGCTCAAGCCCGGCGGATTGCTGCTGTGCTCCACCTTCGGCCCGGAGACCTTGGTGGAACTGCGCGAGGCCTTCGCGGGCGATGCCGCCCCGCACGTCAGCCCGTTCGCGCCGATCGCCTCCTTCGGCGATGCGCTGATGCGCGCCGGCTTTCGCGACCCGGTGCTGGACCGCGACCGCCTGACCCTGACCTATCCCGATCTGCCCGCCCTGATGCGCGAGCTACGCGCCATCGGCGCCACCAATGCCCTGCAGGCCCGTCGCCGAACCCTCACCGGGCGCGCGCGGTTCGCCGCGGCCACCCAGGCTTATGAGGCAGAGCGCCGCAGCGACGGCACCCTGCCCAGCACCTGGGAGGTGATCTACGCCCACGCCTGGGCGCCCGAAGGCGGCGCGCCGATCCGCGAGGGCGGCCGCGATATCGCCGCGGTCCCGATCGCGGGCATCCCCATCAGACGTCGAAAGCAGGAGTGAGCGGAGAGGAGTGAGTAAAGGCGAGGAGTGAGCGGAGAGGAGTGAGGAGTGAGACAAGCGCAGAGCCAATGCCTCACGCGCCGGCCCAACCCTCGCGACGCACCCCTCGCTCTTACTCACTCCTCACTCCTCTGCGCTCACTCCTCGCTTCCCCCTACCTGCGCGATCCAATCCTCAAGGTTGTAATAGTTGGTCACGCGCGCGATGCGACCGTCGCGGAGATCGAAGAACGCCCCGCCCGGCAGCACATAGGTCTGGCCGCGCGCTTCGGGCAGGCCCTGGTCGGTGTGGTGGTAGGTACCGTGCACGACGTACTCGGCCGCCGCATGGGTGCCGTCGGCCGAGGCGATGATGCGGATCTCGCGCAGCTGCTCGCTGTAGCTGGCATTCATGCGCGCCAGGAACGCGGCGAAGGTGTCGCGACCGGTTTCGCGCGGGCCCTGGTTGAGGTCGTGGGCCACATCGTCCGTCAGCAGCGCCAGCATGGCCTCCCACTGTCCGGCGTTGAAGGCTTGGTAGTAGCGGTCGATCAGGTCGAGCGTGTCGTGCATGGCAGTCATGGGGCTACCGTCATGGGTGGGGAAGGCGGAAGGGGTTCACAGCAAGGATTCGGCCAGGTCCCGGTGGAAGAAGTACACCTCCTGCACCAGGAATTTCCAGCGCGTGTTCCAGGTGCGGAACGCGCTGGTGGGCGTGGCCGACACGCGCGCCTGGATGCCGCTCTGCCGCGCCAGGCGCATGGCCCGCGCCATGTGCAGCGGGTCGCTGACCAGGATGGCGCTGTGCAGCCCGTTGGCCTGCATCACCAATGCGGCCTGCTGCATGTTCTGCTGGGTGGTGCGCGAGACCGTCTCGATCAGGATGTCGCCCTCGGGCACGCCCTGCCGTAGCGCGTAGCGGCGCGCCACCTGCGATTCGGCGAAGCGCGCGCCGGTGCCGAAGCCGCCGGTGAACAGCAGCTTGGGCGCCAGCCCGCGGCGATAGAGGTCGATGCCGTGACGCAGCCGCTCTTCCAGCACCGGGGAGGGCTTGGCGTCGTAGGCGGCCGCGCCGAGCACGATGATCACGTCCGAGGCAGCGGCATCATCGCGCGCGCCGGTCCACTCGATATAGCCGGCCACGCCGACCAGCCACAGCAGCACCAGCACGAGCAGGCGCAAGCACCAGCCCCAGAAGCCGGTGCGCTGGCGCCGGCGCCGGCTCATGCGGCGGCCAGCCAGGGCAGGGCCGCCAGGTCGACGTTGCCGCCGCTGAGGATGACCCCGACCCGCTTGCCGGCCAGCGCCTCCCGGCGCGACAGCAGCGCCGCCAGGGCGATGGCCGAGGAGGGCTCCACCACCTGCTTGAGCACCTGCCACAGCAGCTGCATGGCGGCGATGGTGTCGGTGTCCTCGACCGTGACCGCCTGCGCGCGATGGGCCAGCAGCAGCGCAAGATTGGGCGCGCCGAGCTTGCCACGCAGGCCGTCGCAGACCGTGTCCGGGACGATGTCGGTGCGCAGCGCGCCAGCGGCCAGTGAGGCGGCGCCATCGGCGGCCCCGGCCGGCTCGGCCAGCCACAGTTCGGCCTGCGGCGCGCGCCCGTGCAGGGCCAGGGCGGTACCGGCACCCAGCCCGCCGCCGCCCAGCGGGGCGATGACCACGTCCAGCCCGCCGCTCTGGGCCAGCAGCTCCAGGGTGGCCGTGCCCTGGCCGGCGATGACCCGGGCGTCGGCGTAGGGGTGGACCAGTTCGGCGCCGGTCTCGGCCTGGACCTGGGCGCACATGGCCTCGCGGGCCTCGATGCTGGGCGCGCACAAGTGCAGCACCGCGCCCTGGCGTTCGATCGAGGCGCGCTTGGCGGCCACGGCGTTGTCCGGGACGATCACATGGCAAGGGATGCCGCGCGTGCGCGCGGCCAGGGCCAGGGCCGCGCCATGGTTGCCGGAAGAATGCGTCACCACGCCCCGGGCGGCGGTGGCCGCCTGCAGCGACCACACTGCGTTGCAAGCGCCGCGGAACTTGAAGGCGCCCACCCGCTGCAGATGCTCGGCCTTGAAGAAAAGCCGCGCGCCAGTGAGCGCATCCAGCGTGCGGCTGGTCAGGACAGGCGTGAGGTGGGCGTGCGGCGCGATCCGGGCGGCGGCGTCGATGACGTCGTCGAACGTGGGGAGCTGGCTGGGCATGCCCAAAAGATTAACCCATCGTCACGGCGGTCCAGCGCCGCTGCGTGTCAAAGTGCGGCCCTGGGATCGCGCGCCTGAGGCCGGCCCGCACGGGGCGCGGAAAGCCTTGGAAATTAAGGACGGATTCAATGCGGCGTGCCCAGACTCCAACTTCCATACGGTGCCGACCGGGGGGTCCACCATGAAGCTTCGCTCGCTCCTGCTTGTCGCCGTGGCCGCGCTCCCGCTGTCGGGCTGCGCCACCTACGACTACGCCGGCGGCGGTGGCGCCGGCGGCTACTACCGCGGCGCGCCGTCGGTGCGCTACTACGATCCCTACGGCTACCCGGCCTACGGCTACGGTTACTACGGCGGTGGCTACTACGGCGGCTACGGCGGCTATGGCCGCTGGAGCGGCTATCCCTACTACGGCGGGGGTGGCTATTACCCGTATCCGGTCTACCCGGTGCGTCCGCGGCCGCCGCGCCCGGAAGGCCCGCGTCCGCCTGACCGTCCGCCATCGCAGCGCCCGCCGCGCGGCGACAACGCGCCGCCGTGGCGCAACCCGCCGACCAATGTCGGCCGCCCGTCCAGGCCGCCGCGGGACGACGCCCGCCCGCCACCTCCTGCCGGTGCACCGGCGATGCGCCCGGCGCCTGCGGCGCGCCCGCCCCGGCCGGTCAGCGCGCCTCGCCCGGCCACTCCGAGAAGCCCGTCGCAGAATCCGCCGTGGAGGCGTCAGGCCGAGCCTTGAGCGCTTGCTTTAACGCCAGCCGCCACGCAAGCTTGCGCGACTTGACCGGTTGCGTCGTTTTCTGACGTCTCCTTAAGTCAAAGCGTTCCATGTCGACGTCCGGTGGACACTCTGGATCCCCCCTGTTCCGGCCCTGCCGGACGTCGGCGCCTAAACACCACAACGCCCGGTCCTGCCGGGCGTTGTGCTTTGTGGGATTCGTGGGGGCTGACGCGTCGTTGGGGGCGCGCGGCAAACGCACCGTTCGCAGTGCGACCGGCGTGGCCCATCGCGCATAAAAGTTGGGGCCGGCAGTCCCCCGACTACCGGCCCCGGGCGTCCCCGACGTGCGCAGCGGCTGGCCCCTGTTCCAATTCCAGCCTAGGCGCCCCTGATGTCGCGTGCCACTTCGGGTGCCATTGGGGAATCGCAGAATCCGTGCCAACTGCAACCGCCCGCCTGGGCGCACGCGGTCGGTGCGCGCAAAGCATGAGAAAATCCACGCCATGAACGCCTCCTCCCTGCTCCAAGACGACCAGCGCTACGAGGTCATCGTGATCGGCGGCGGCCACGCCGGCACCGAGGCGGCGCTGGCGTCGGCCCGCGCCGGGGCGCGCACGCTGCTACTGACCCACAACATCGAGACCGTGGGCGCGATGAGCTGCAACCCCGCCATCGGCGGTATCGGCAAGGGCCACCTGGTCAAGGAGATCGACGCCCTGGGCGGGGCCATGGGCCGCGCGGCGGACCTGGCCGGCATCCAGTGGCGCACCCTCAACGCCTCCAAGGGCCCGGCCGTGCGCGCCACGCGCTGCCAGGCCGACCGCAACCTCTACCGCATGGCGATCCGCCGCATGGTCGAGGCCCAGCCCGGGCTGACCGTGTTCCAGGCCGCGGTGGACGATCTGGTGATCGAACATGACGTGGTGCGCGGAGTTGTGACGCAGACCGGCCTGCGCTTCGATGCGCGCGCCATTGTTTTGACGGCGGGTACCTTCCTGGCCGGCAAGATCCATATCGGCCAGACCCAGTACGCCGCCGGGCGCATGGGCGACCCACCGGCCAGCACCCTGGCCGCCCGCCTGCGTGAGCGCCCCTTCGGCATCGATCGCCTCAAGACCGGCACCCCCCCGCGCATCGACGGCCGCTCGCTGGACTATGCAGCGATGGAGGAGCAGCCGGGCGATACGCCGATGCCGGTGATGTCCTTCCTGGGGCAGGTCGCCGACCACCCGCGCCAGGTCAGCTGCTGGATCACCCACACCACCGAGCGCACGCACGAGATCATCCGCGCCGCCCTGCACCGCTCGCCGCTGTACAGCGGCCAGATCGAGGGCATCGGCCCGCGCTACTGCCCTTCGATCGAGGACAAGGTGGTGCGCTTTGCCGAGAAGGCCAGCCACCAGATCTTCGTCGAGCCCGAGGGCCTGGACGTGGTGGAGATCTACCCCAACGGCATCTCCACCTCGCTGCCCTTCGACGTGCAGCTGGCGCTGGTGCGCTCGATCCGCGGCTTCGAGCGGGCGCACATCACCCGACCGGGCTATGCGATCGAGTACGACTTCTTCGACCCGCGCGGGCTGAAGACCTCGCTGGAGACCAAGCTGGTGTCGGGGTTGTTCTTCGCCGGGCAGATCAACGGCACCACCGGGTATGAGGAAGCCGGCGCGCAGGGCCTGCTGGCCGGGCTCAATGCGGCGCGCTTCACGCGCGAGCTTCAGCCCTGGTCGCCGCGTCGCGACGAGGCCTACCTGGGTGTGCTGGTGGACGACCTGATCACCCACGGCACCACCGAGCCCTATCGCATGTTCACCAGCCGCGCCGAGTACCGGCTGCAGCTGCGCGAGGACAACGCCGACGCGCGGCTGACCCCCGTCGGGCGCGAGCTGGGCCTGGTGGATGACACGCGCTGGGCGCGCTTCGAGGCCAAGCGCGAGGCCGTGGCCCAGGAAACCCAGCGCCTGCGCGCGCTGTGGGCCACGCCGGCCAACGCCCTGGGCCGTGAGCTGGAAGTCGCGCTTGGCGTGGCCGTCAGTCGCGAGACCAACGCGCTGGACCTGATCAAGCGCCCGGAGCTGGACTACGCCCGTTTGATGCAGGTGCAAGGCATCGGCCCGGGCGTGGACGATGTCCAGGTGGCCGAGCAGGTGGAGATCGGCGTCAAGTACGCCGGCTACCTGGACCGCCAGCGCGTGGAGATCGAACGCCAGCAGCGCAATGAGGGCACCGCGATCCCCGAGGGCTTCCACTACGCCAGCGTGCGTGGCCTGTCGGCCGAGGTGCAGCAGAAGCTGGAGCGCGTGCGCCCACAGACCGTCGGCCAGGCCCAGCGCATCCCCGGCATGACCCCGGCGGCCATCTCCCTGCTGCTGGTGCACCTGGAACGCGCACGACGCGGGCAGAGCCAGGTGGCTTGAGCGCCACGATCCAGAAGAGCCTGGATGGGCTGTCCGCCCTTGTTCCGCATTCGATGACCGACGGCGATCCGAACCTGGCGTCCGGCGGCAGCTCCGATGCTGCCGCCACAGCGCGGCCGGCGTAGCCTCAGCGGACTTGCGGCCGCGCGATGAACTCGCTGATCGCGGCCATCCAGGCGTCGTGGGTGTTCTCCACATGGGCGACGTGGTCGGACTTGGGCAGGGTGATCCAGCGCTTGTCCTCGCTGCCCAGGCGCAGGAACAGCCGCGCGTACTTGTCCTGGGTGTTGTACCCATCGTGGGCGCCGCGGATCAGCAGTGTCGGCACCTGCACCGTCTCCGGGGTGAAGACGAACTGCGAGGCGCCGCGCCAATCGTTGCGGACCGGGTCGCTGGCCAGCGCCTGGGCCACGTAGGCATCGCGCAGCTGCGGGGTGAACGCGCTTTCGACCACGAAGTCCTCACCAGCGGCCTGCGCGGTGGTCCTGGCGCGCGGCGGCTGCGCGGGCGTGGGCTGGTCCTTGGGCGTGGCGTCGACATCGGCGGCGAAGCCGTACAACACCAGCGCAGACATGGCCTGCGGGGCGCGCTGGGCGGTGAGCAGCGCGACCGCCGCGCCCTGCGAATAGCCCACCAGCGCCGGAGCCGGCAGGCCCGGGTGCTGGCGCTGGATCCACTGCAGCACCTGGGCCACGTCGGCCGATGCGCGGTCCGGCGTGATCCAGCCGCTGGCATCGCGCGGCGAATCGCCATAGCCGCGCAGGTCTACCGCATAGGCGGCATAGCCGCGCTCGGCGAAGTCCTTCAGGACCGAGCGGTCGCCCTCGGGCGTTTGCAGGTCGAAGTTCGGACGCGCGCTCCAGGTGCGGCCATGCACCAGCAGCACGGTGCGCGTGGGCTGGGCGGCACTGCGCGACCACAGCGCCAGCGGCAGGCCGTCATCGGTGACGACCGTGGCGTGGGTGGCCGGCGGCAGCGCCGGCGCGGGCTTGCGCGCCAGCACGGGGGAAGCGGTGAGTGCCAGCAGCAGCGACAACGCGAACAGACGGATGGCTTTCATCTTGTGGGGCTCTGGGACAAGGGGGAGGGCAAACCTGGGATTCAGCGAGGTCTCGACAGGATCAGCGGGCCGATGGAGGCATGACCGCTGCCTCGTATTTCGCACACCGGCGCGATCAGCGCCAGCGTTCTTCGGACCACGTCCTGGCTGGTGCCAGGAGAGCTGGCACGCGCGCTTGTCTGGGCAGTGCCCGCGCTCACCCCGACGGCCTGCGCTGGACGCGTGGAAGTCGCCTGCTCAGCAGGGATCAGGCGTGGGCCGCGTGCAGCGTGTCGAGAATGCCACGCAGCGCCCCCACCTCGATCTGCCCCGGTGCCGACGCCTTGCCGAGCATGCCGAAGGTCAAGGCCTGGCCGAAGGTCTCCCCCGCCAGGCGCGAGACCACGCCCATCGGCCCCATCGACATGGTCAGCAGCGGGCGGTCGCTGGTCTGGCGTAGCTGCCAGGTGGCCTCGAGCAGCTTGAGCACATCGCCCGGGCTCTGCGGCATCACCGCGATCTTCAGCACGTCCGCGCCCAGCGCCTGCTGCTGGCGCAGGCGGGCCACGATCTCGGTCGTGTCGGGCGTGGCATGGAAGTCGTGGTTGGACATCACCACATAGGCACCGGCCGCGTGCGCAGCGGCGACGATGGCCTCCACCACCGCCCGGTCGCGGAACATCTCCACGTCGTACAGATCCGCCGCCCGGGCCTGGATCAGGGCGGTATAGAGCGCGCCGTAGTCGGCATCGGCGATCGCCTTGCTGCCGCCCTCGGCGCTGGTGCGAAAGGTGGCAAGTATTGGCTTGCCGCCCGCAGCCGCGGCGATCTGCGGGGCCAGCGCGACCAGGGCCCTGGCATCGCTGGCGATATCCAGGCAATCCAGGCGCCACTCCACCACGTCGGTATCGGCGCTGGCACCGATGCGCTGGGCCTGCGCCAGCGCCTCCTCCGCAGTGGCGCCGGTGATCGGCACGATGGTCTTGGGCGCGCCCGGCCCGATCTCCAGGCCCTTGATGGCGATGGTGCGGATGGCGGGCAGGGGGGGCGCGTTGGTCATGTCGGCAGCACTGGCAAAGGTGGCGGCGCCGGCCATCAGGGCGATGGGCAGCACCACGGGGCAATTAGGGTAGTACGGCGACGCTCCGTCTGAATCAATCGCAAGGATGTAGCGCATCGTGACGCGTTGCTAGAACGTGACCTTGGTCTGTAGGCCCACCGCCAGCGCGTGTCCGGAAACTAGGGTCAGAGGGAAACCAGAGTCAGAGTGCAGCTTTCCCGACTTTGCGTCTCCTCGAGGACTGCTTTCTGACTCCGCTCTCCGGCCGCTGATCCGCCCATTGACTGCTCGCGGCGTGGGAGCAGAATCCGGCCAAGACAATCTGGAGAAAAGTCCATGTACCAGCTGACCCCAACCTTGCATGTGAACCTTGCTCATGTCACCACTGTATCGAAAGTGGTGATGAACGCTGCGATCAATTCGGCCAGCTACAAGGTCTGGATACTCGGCCAAGAGAAACCAGTAGAGTGCAAATTCTCAACTGGAATGGAAGCCGAGAAATCTCACGTCGCGCTGCTGAAAGCGTCAGAGGCGCGCGGGAAATAGCGCTTCGAGCCAACTAACGACGCACTTATGGAAAAGCCGGCGTCATAGGCCGGCTTGGTCGGTTGGGCCTAAAAAAAACGAAAAATCAGACACTGCCTTGGTGGGCGTACAGGTATCGAGGCCGGGTCAGAGTGCAGTTTCTCCCTTGCCCCTCCTTTAGAACTGCATTCTGACTCCGGTCTCTGGCCTCCGGCCGCTGAGAAAGCGGAGCTAGGCCCTCCGCTTTCCAATCCGCCGAGGCGCCTCAGTGAAGGGGCGACGCATCGGACCGTGGCTGCGCGATCAGCCATGCCATCGCGTCAGCTTCCCCAAGGCGCCCTGCTGCAAACGACGGCTGCACGCCGTAAGTGGCGGGCGCTTCCTTAACCGAGTAGCGCCCTGGCCCTTGCGGCAGCGTCTGGGCATCGATGTCGCTCAGGATGTCATCCACCTCCATGGCCCGGTCGAAGATGGTGTAGCCCAGCATCGACAAGGTGCCCTTGGCAAAGTCGGCCGTCGCATCGGCATACACCGCATCGCCGAAGGCCTTGATGCTGGCGATCAGCAGTTTGAGTTTATCGAACTGGTCCAGGGTGACACCGAGGACAAGGCGCCTGGCGTCGGCTTGCATGGCGTACGTGCGCACAGGAGCGTCGTCTTCCTCGCCAAGGTCATCGCTGACTGTTTCCTCGTCGTCTCCGCTGTCCGCCTCCAGCTTGTCGCTCGGCGCTTGGGTTGACTGCGGTCGTTCCAACTTGGACGCTGCCTTGATCACCAGATCCAGCTGCCCAACCAGCTGATCCATGCAGAATTTCAACTCCGCCACGTCCACCGCAGGCGCCGCCTCCTGCGCTTCATCCGCCCTGCGAGACGTGGCCAGTCGCGAGAGAAAGTGGATGTGGTGCCTGATCTGCGTCAGCAATCGCTGACTGTCCTCGGGCAGGTAGTAGCCCGTCATCTCCTTATCGTCGAACGCCTCCTCTGACATCGTCGCCTCTCCTTCTCACCATGAAGTGACCGCCCGCCGTGATCGGCGGACGGGAAGTCGGGAGGCTAGAAACCGCACGTAGCCGGCGGGCGTATTCCCCTTGCGGGTGTTGTATTAGCCGCCCTCCCGACGCAGGCATCGCGTCGGCTGCACCTGCAAAGGATGCAGGCACAAAAAACCCACCGATTTGACGGAGGTGGGTACCGCTACGTGAGGAGTTTCTAGGCTCCGTGATGGAGAGATTGCTATCGCAAGGTGCCGGTGTCAACTGCAGAAGGAAGCTAGCTGGATTCTTGCCGATGGACAGAGAGCTCAGTTGGAGAATCGCACTCCGACCAGTCAGACCCCTGTTCCCCGGACCCCTGCTCCCCAATGTCAGAGCGATTGCTGGCTGCGGCATCTAATGCTTGAACGAACTGTTAGCTGCCTTTCCGAGCTCTAGTGATGTCTTCTGTGATCTTATCCATTGAGGTGAGATAAGAATCCAAGTGCCCGATACGATCAAGAATTCGGTAGGGATTTCGTAATGCTGCTGAGTACCGTTGGGCTTCGGTGATTTGGCACCAAGAGCACGACTCATTGTCCGGCTCCAACGGCTCTTTGCATGAATGGCAAAATGCCGAAGCGGGAGCCAACACGGAGCCGTTGAAGATGTGTGATATGTCCGCAACATTTAGAAAATAGGGCGAGATTGATGTACGGCCGATCTGCGCGCGGAAAATCCCACAATCGTAGCGGCTGGAGGCAGCCAATAGAATATTGACAAGATCAGCGGACGCTCTAGCTCCAGCGATCACGGCCGTGATGCAATTGGTCGGCACGTCCATCAGGAGCATGCCGCTCGCTTCTCGAACACCACCTTCAGCGACGACCATACGTCTTTCCGCTTCGTACGACCAGCACGTGGCCTTAGTGAAATAAGCGGCATGGAACACGCCGCCCTGTAGAAAGTAGGTGTAGCGCGGCTTTCCGATCACATGAGCTCGGTAGAGCATCTCCGTAAGTCCATGGGATGCCTCATCTTGATACGTGACGTCCTCAATTTTACTGCCGTGGAAGAATTTCACGAGTTCAGCCTCATCGAACTCCAAGGCGAAACCCGAGGCATTTGCGCCGTAGTGCGCCCACATTGGAACGACCGCCGGAGATTTAGAGAAGCATGTGGTAGGTAGCTGAGGCAGCGTCCCGATCAGCTCCTGGTAGGCCGCCAAGGCATCGGGGCCCGATGAATAGTCTACGGTTAGAAAAAGTTCGTAGGGGTCATTGAAGTCACAAGGGAGCGAGCACTTCAGCGTTGCCTTATCTTGGAGGAGAACTAGCTCAGCGACCTGAGGGCTGAAGTATTTATAGATCTTTCTCGACACCGCGTGCCTCCATAGGTAACTAACACCCGCATTAGGCCTACGAGCGAAGCGGGTTCGGCTTGAATAAATTGTTAGGCTCCATCCCAAGCGGGCCTGGGACAAATTTTCTTGGAAAAACCACGGAAGCAACTCGGCTCGAGGCGACCATTAGGCCAAGGCCAAAGCGATGGCCTTGACCTGTCCTAGCTCACATGCCATTTGGATTATTGAGCAATGCCAGGAGAGTGTGGATACCTTCCTAAAAAACTTGGCGGATAGCTGGTAATAAATAGAAACGGCGCAAATCGAAATTTGATAGGAGTTCCGTGTTTGTTACAGAAGAGCCCAACGCCTGAGCTGAGCCGTGCTATGGAGCACCGTCGGCTTGGACGAGCTGTTAGTAATCAAAGGCCGACGACCTTGTTCCAATCAGCAATGTACATATAGATCCGCTGGAACTCGCTAGGGAGAAGCATTCGGTTGTGAGCGATGAAGTTCCGAGCCTTTTCCAGCTCGTCCATTCGCTGTTTAAGCCAATGTTGCGATGGAATGATTGCCGAAAAGCAATCCCACTTTTCCGTGATTATTGCCGCCAGCATGCCGAAGTCCACAAAGCCGAGCGGGTCTTTCTTTTGCCCTTCGAGCCAGGAGTCCTTCAGCGCTGTCGCCCGGCGCGACTCAGCAGCTTGCTTCACCTTGCTGGGCAGATTGCCCCACCAATCTGCGCCTTCTTTCTCTTCCAGAGTTTCCCGAATTAGGCCGCGTACTTCATTTTCGAAACAGAATAAGAGCGCATAGAGGCGCGACATTTCGAGCGCCTCATTCCGCCGAGCGACGCCGAACGGCGCCAGTACCTCTTGCAGGAGCGCTTCTTCTGACGCGGCGTCGCTTGCCCCGATCTGGATGCCGGCACGCTGGAACTCCGCAGCCTCAGACTCAAACATGAGACCCCGGAAGAGAAAGTCCCTCAGATCCTTATGCGAGTCAGCCAAGGAGATGCTCCTTCAGCGACTTGAAGATGGCATTGTATACCTCGACATCCTTGGTCGCAGGTAAGTGGATCTGAATATTGTAGTGCAGGCCAGGCGCCTTGATTTGGACGCTTGGCTGGATCACAGCGCTCTGCGAAGTAGGGGCAGCCGGAGGGGTCTCCACTTGAGCTGTGGCCGGCTTCGGCTTGGATGGCTCGTGGTCAATGTCAGCTTGCTTAAGCAAACCAAAGAACGTTTTTGCCATAAGCTCTGCCACGCGGTCGCTTACATTGTGCGTACTCTTAAACTTTCCTTGGATTAGGTCGCGATCTCGCTCCGTCGGATTGGCCTTGATAACGAAAAGATCGCTGTACGCATCCTTCAATGCCGCGCCTAGAACCCCGCGTGCTTGTGACTTGTCCCGGTACGCGTGATAGCGCTCAGTAGGCGCGCCGCTCGGCGTAAGAAAGCCAACTGCCTTCAGAAGAGGAATATATGCTCGGTGGTTTGACGAGCCGAAACCGATATCCTTTAGGTGCTGTTGCGTGAAGTTCTCGGGTGCTTGACCATCCTGAATTTTCGCCAAAAAGTCGCCGAGCTGCCCGTAGCTCATGCTGTACACGTTCGGTAGCGACATCATCTTCTCCTTGATTGCTAAAGCCTTATGTCTTTTAGTTTCCCTACTGTAGGCGTCGAGAGCCTAGTGTGTGCGCAGTGGTGCGCACACGATAACGCTTCGGTGTAGCTGCAACGTAACTCAGCAGGAACACGCGCCGGATCTCGCGCGCTGCGCCCGAACAGCTGCACGAGGCAAAAACCGTGCCGATAAGCGTGCGCCGGACGCGACGCTCGCGACCGGCCTACTCTAGCGAAGAATGGGGATGGCAGCAGTAATAATCGACGTGGGCAAGGCGACGCTAGACGTTGACATCGAGGATGTGGCGTGCGTTGCCCCGTTAGTCAACGATGCGGCGGGCACCCGCAAGCTGGTTGAATGCTTGTCCGGACTGGTTGATGCACTCATTGTCTTCGAAGCGACCGGCAATCTCGCGAGGATGGATGCGACCGATGCGCGGCTGCTATGCCTTCTCGCGCAGCTGTTCGCAAATCCCTGCGCCGGTGCGAGGCAACCGCGCACTGGTAGCGGGAATAGCGGAATTGGGCTGTGTCGCAGAGGCTAGGTCGTGGCGACGCAGTAGGCGCAGAAGCGTCAGTCGCACTGACGTCGCCGGCTGTCCGAAAACTGATGATGTGTACGATTGTCGCTCTCATGCGCGAACGGCCGCCATCGATCGCGAGATGCGCGCCCACTGCTCAGGGCACATAGCGCGCCCGCGTTCCAGTCGTCGGAAGGCATGGGGCTGTCTTTAAAGCCATGAGTCTTGCGCTGCTCCCTGAGCTTGGCACTGTTACGCGGTATCAGATCGCTAAGCTAGGCGGTTTCGCGCCGATGAATCGCGACAGTGGATGGATGCATGGCAAGCGCCACATTCGCGGTGGGCGTGAGCCTGTACGCGTCGCGCTCTACATGACGACGATCTCGGCCGTGCGTTGGAATCCAACAATAAGCGCGCACTGCCAGCAACACAGGACGCGCGGGAACCTCGGAGAGGTTGCGCTGGCTGGCTGCATGCGGAAGCTAGTGCGCGACATGAGAGTTCCAATGCCTGAGTTAAGCCGCACCGTGAAGGGGCGTCGGCTTGAATGAATTGTTAATAATTCTTGCCAATGCCACTCATCGTTTCTTTTGAAAAGTCGACTAAGAATTCGGTATTTCCGGGAAGGCTCTTGCTTACTTTGCGCTGGTGAAGCCAGGGCTTCAGCCGAGTGATTACGCCGTGTTTCCAGGCTATAGCGTGAACAATTCTCCGAAGCTCCTTTTCGCACTGGTCCAATCCAACTTCGTGCATGGAAAGGAGACGAATGTATGTCTCGGGTTCTTTAGCTGAAGCGTCCAGCTTAAGATTTTTGCTTTTCGAAAGTGCGTGCGAGATTTTTTGGAGTTTTGCGGCTTCCACCGGTGCCTCCCGGTACATTAAACGAACGGGATAGCCCTCAACGGTGATCTTGTCCGTGGCAATGCAGCCCCCGTAGCCTTCAGCCAACGGTGTGATCTGATCTGCAGTGAGCCGGAATTGCTTTGTCATGAGCCCTAACACCAGAATTAAGCCGACCCGCGAAGAGGGTTCGGCTTGAATGATTTGTTAGGCACCATCGACTGTGCCGCCTGAGAAAGAAACTATGAAAGCCGCTGCCTTGCGGCAAATATCTGCGTGAGGGGAGCGAACTACCAGTGCCAATGGCTCGGTAGCGACGGGATCGATGTCCAGCTGCTGCCCGGGCGCACCACGAAGTGAAAGCGATAGCTCTGTCCAGTCGTGGGCATCCGGGGTGCGTGAGTCGCCATCCGAATCAATGTTGCAGCCGGCGCCCCATAGATGTTCAGCGATCAAGTGGTACGCCGGCCGTGGGCCAAGGGCTTTGATCTGAATCGCGTGATCGTCGGACATGGTGCCTAACTGCTATCAGTCCCCACAACCGGGGAGTTGCGCCGATTGTTCAGGTGCGCATTCAAGCCTGTCAAGCCATTTTCTTACGAAGCGGCCAGGGGTTGCAGCCTCTGCCGCGAGGCGCGTTGCAGAAGCCAAGGTCGCCGATCAGGTGTGATCGGTGGCGTATGAAATACGCCTCATATGATGTGGGCGTAACAGGCGCCACAAGCAAGTAAAAGCCACGCGGGTTGCTGAAGGAAAAGCCACGTCGGTTAAGGCTGCGGCATACATCCTGTGCACCGGGTAGGCGGATGTGCCCTGGGTGTGGTGCTTTGTCAGGCCAACGGACGTCGCCACCCGCGCGGAAATGAGCGTGGTGGAAGTAGAAGGGGGTTCCCCCTCCGCGTTAGCAAATGGAGAGCAGGTGGCGGCGCGCCGCAGAATCGGAAGCAGGGGGCAGCGTGCAGTGCTCGATCTGCTGAGCTTCGCGCGTGACGTCATGCCGTAGCTTTCTTGCATTTACGGCCCGAGCGAAACACGCGCTCGGCTCCCGCAAGCAGGCGTGATCGATTCGACTTAAACCGCCTCCCATTGCGTAGCCCGCAACGGGAGGCGTCCGCGATTACTTCCCGCGCGCGCGGGCAAACGCCGCTGCCAGTGCATTATCCGCCGGCGGCGCGGTCGGCTTGGGCGGGCGCGTATTGCCGCCGCCGCCAGGGCGCCCACCGCGGTCGTTGCCGCGCGCACCACGATCTTCGCGCGGGCCGCTGGTGGCCGCGCCGGGCACGTCGTCCATGCGCCGGGTCAGGGCGATGCGCTTGCGGGCCACATCCACCTCCAGCACCTTGACCTTGACGATGTCGCCGGCCTTGACCACGTCGCGCGGGTCCTTGACGTAGGTGTCCGACAGCGCCGAGATGTGCACCAGGCCGTCCTGGTGTACGCCGATGTCCACGAAGGCGCCGAAGGCGGCCACGTTGCTCACCACGCCTTCCAGGATCATGCCTTCGCGCAGGTCCTTGATGTCCTCCACGCCCTCGGCGAAGCGCGCGGCCTTGAACTCCGGGCGCGGGTCGCGGCCGGGCTTTTCTAGCTCTTTGAGGATGTCGCGCACGGTGGGCAGGCCGAACTTGTCGTCGGTCAGCTGCTCGGCCTTGAGGCTGCGCAGGAAGGCCAGGTCGCCGATGATCTGCTTGACGCCCTTGCCCTGCGCCTGGCCGAGGATGCGCTCGACCACCGGATAGGCTTCCGGGTGCACCGAGGAGGCATCCAGCGGCTGCTCGCCATCGCTGATGCGCAGGAAGCCGGCGCATTGCTCGAAGGTCTTCTCGCCCAGGCGCGGCACCTTCAGCAGCGCCTTGCGCGAGGGGAAGGGGCCGTTCTGGTCGCGGTAGCTGACGATGTTGTCGGCCACCGTGGAGGACAGGCCCGAGACCCGCGTCAGCAGCGCGGCCGAGGCGGTATTCACATCCACGCCCACGGCGTTGACGCAGTCCTCGACCTTGGCATCCAGCGCGCGCGCCAGGCGGAACTGGTCCACGTCGTGCTGGTACTGGCCCACGCCGATGGCCTTGGGCTCGATCTTCACCAGCTCGGCCAGCGGGTCCTGCAGGCGGCGGGCAATGGAGACCGCGCCGCGGATGGACACGTCCAGGTTAGGGAACTCCTTGGCTGCGGTCTCCGAGGCCGAGTACACCGAGGCGCCGGCCTCGCTGACCACGATCTTCTGCAGCTTGGGGTTGTTGCAGGCCTTGATGACCTCGCCGGCCAGCTTGTCGGTCTCACGGCTGGCGGTGCCGTTGCCGATGGCGATCAGCGCCACGTCGTGCTGCTGGCACAGGCGCTTGAGGGTCTGCAGGGACTGCTCCCACTGGCGCTTGGGTTCGTGCGGATAAATCGTGTCGGTGGCTACCAGCTTGCCGGTGGCATCGACCACGGCGATCTTGCAGCCGGTGCGGATGCCCGGGTCCAGGCCCAGCACCGTCTTGGGGCCGGCCGGGGCGGCCAGCAGCAGGTCCTTGAGGTTGTCGCCGAAGACATTGATCGCTTCGCCCTCGGCCTTCTCGCGCGCCTGGTTGAACAGGTCCAGCATCAGGTGCAGGTGCAGCTTGGCGCGCCAGGTCAGGCGGCAGGCCTGGCTCAGCCAGGCATCGGCCGGGCGGCCCTGCGGGCGGATGCCGGCGGCCAGGGCGATGCGGCCCTCGGCGTAGGCGTTGCCGGCATCGATGTCGCTGCCCGGGTCGAGCTCGAGCTGAATGAACTCCTCGCGGCGCGCGCGGAACAGCGCCAGCAGGCGATGCGAAGGAATCCTGGACAGCGCCTCGCTGTGGTCGAAGTAGTCGCGGTACTTGGCGCCGGCTTCTTCCTTGCCTTCGATGACCTTGGCGCGGATCACGCCTTCGCGCTCCAGCCAGCTGCGCAGCTCGCCCAGCAGCGCGGCGTCCTCGCCCCAGCGCTCCATCAGGATCGCGCGCGCGCCTTCCAGGGCAGCTTTGGTATCGGCCACACCCTTGTCGGCATCGACGAAGTCGGCGGCGAAGGTGTCCGGCACGCGCATGGGATCTTCCAGCAGGCCATCGGCCAGCGGCTCCAGGCCGGCCTCGCGGGCGATCTGCGCGCGGGTGCGGCGCTTGGGCTTGTAGGGCAGGTACAGATCTTCAAGCCGCGACTTGCTGTCGGCGGCGAGGAGGTCGTTGCGCAGCTCATCGGTGAGCTTGCCCTGTTCCTCGATGCTGGACAGGATCGCCGCGCGCCGGTCTTCCAGCTCGCGCAGGTACACCAGGCGCGTTTCCAGGTTGCGCAGCTGGGTATCGTCCAGGCCGCCGGTGACCTCCTTGCGGTAGCGCGCGATGAACGGCACGGTCGCGCCTTCGTCCAGCAGCGCGATGGCGGCCTGCGCCTGTGCGGCTTGCGCGCCGATCTCCTCGGCGATGGTCTGGGCGATCTGGCGCGCGAGCGCTGCGGAGAGTTCTGCCATGCGTGGGTTCAACTGGACGACGGGGCCGGCGATTGTGGCCCCGTTGCCCGGGTGATCCAAGGCGTTGACAAGGCGCGCCTTGCAGGGTTGCCAGCGCGGCGCCTTACCCCTGCTGGCAGGCCCGCGCCGAAGCAAGCCCCTTGGGCAGCAGGCGCACGCCCAGGCCGGCCAGGGCCGCCAGCGTGGCCACGCCGGCCACGCCCATCCAGCCGAAACGCGCCAGGGCCAGCGCGCCCAGCGCCGCACCGGCGGCCATGCCGACGAACACGCCGGTGAACAGCACCGCGTTGAGCCGGCTGCGTGCGGCCGGGTCCAGGCCATAGACGATGCTCTGGTGCGCGATCAGGCTGGCCTGCACACCCAGGTCGAAGCCGATCGTCACCACCACCAGCAGGATCAGCTGCGCCTGCGGCGCCAGCCATGGCATCAGCGCCAGCGCCGCGAAGGACGCAGCGGCCAGCGCGGCACCTGCACGGGCCACGTAACCCGGCCCATGGCGGTCGGCGATACGCCCGGCCAGCGGCGCGGCGATCGCGCCCACCGCGCCGGCCAGGCCAAAGGCGCCTGCCACCGCGCTGCCCAGCTGCAGCGGCGGCTGCGCCAGCATCACCGCCAGGGTCGACCAGAACGCGCTGAAGCCTACCGACAGCAGCGCCTGCGCCAGCACCGCCCGGCGCAGGGCCGGGTGCTGCCGACACAGCGTGCCCAGCGAGCGCAGCAGGGCGCCGTAGCCCAGCTGGGTGGTGGCGGCGAAGGCCGGCAGCCGGCGCCACGACGCCAGCCCCACCCCCACCACCGCGACGGTGGCCAGCAGGTAGACCGCACGCCAGCCGAACTGCCCGGCGATCAGGCCGCTGGCCACGCGCGAGAGCAGGATGCCCAGCAGCAGCCCGGTCATCACCGTGCCGACGATGCGCCCGCGCTGGGCGGCCGGCGCCAGCGTGGCCGCGGCGGGGACGAAATCCTGCGCCAGCGTGGCTACCAGTCCGGTGGCCAGCCCGGCGGCCAGCAGCCAGGGCAAGCCGGTGGCCAGGGCGCTGGCCAGCATCGCCAGGGCCAGCAGCACGGACTTGACCAGGATCACCCGGCGGCGGTCGTAGCGGTCGCCCAGCGGGGCCAACAGGGCGATGCCCAGCGCGTAGCCCAGCTGGTTGAGCACCGGCAGCATGCCGGCGGCCGAGGCCGGCACGTGCAGGTCGCGCGCCACCACCTCCAGCATGGGCTGGCTGTAGTACAGCGAGGCGACCGAGACGCCGGCGCCGGTGGCCAGCAGCAGCACCAGGCCGCGGGACAGGCCGATTGGAGCGGCCGTGGCTTCATGCATCTTGGACATGACGGGAACAGGGGAGAGGGAGGAGGGCGCCAGTCTCTGCCGCATCGGACCGCCGTGGTAGCCTCGCGACCCGGACAAGCTTCATACGCCATACGCATGCAAGAGCCGTCGTTGTCCTTCGATCGCATCGTCCTGTTGCAGACCTTCGTGCGCATCGTCGAGGCCGGCAGCCTGTCGGCCGCCGCGGTCCGGCTTGGCACCAGCCAGCCCACCGTCAGTCGCCGGCTCAAGGCCCTGGAGGCGATGTTCGGCCTGCGCCTGCTGCGCCGCTCCACGCATGCCATGACCCTGACCGAGGACGGCCGGCGCTGCTACGAACAGGCCACCGACCTGCTGGCGCGCTGGCAGCAGATGGAGGCCGGCCTGCGCGGGGCGGAGGACGAGCCCGAAGGCCTGCTGCGGGTGGTGGTGCCGCATGCCTTTGGCCAGTCGCAGCTGTTGGAACCGCTGCTGGACTACCTGCGCGCCTATCCGCGCGTGTCGGTGGAGTGGCTGCTGCACGACCGCAGCCCGGATTTCATCGCCGAGGGCATCGACTGCGCCATCCGCGTTGGCACCCTGGAGGACGATGGCGTGGTGGCCACCCAGATCGGCCAGGTGCCGCGTATCGTGGTGGCCGCGCCGGCCCTGCTGGAGGGGCGGCCGCTGCCGCAGTCGCCTGAGGCGCTGGCCGAGTTGCCATGGCTGGCGATCAAGACCTTCTACCGCGACGAGGTGGTGCTGCATCACACCGGCGATGGCCGGCCGGTGCGCTTTGCGATCCGCCCGCGCCTGAGCACCGACAGCCTGTATCCGCTGCGCGAGGCGGCGCTGTCCGGCCTGGGCGCGGCCCTGGTCTCGGCCTGGGTGGTGCGCGAGGACATCGCACAGGGGCGGCTGCTGCATCTGCTGCCGGCCTGGCGGCCCACGCCGCTGCCGGCCTTCGTGGTCTACCCGCATGCGCGCTACCAGCCGGCCAAGCTGCGCCGCTTCATCGAGCTGATGCGCGCATCCAACGCGATGTTCCAGCTGCCGGAGCCGTAAGCCCGGCGCCTCAGGCGTGGCGGCGGCTGGGCAGGAAGGCGGCCACGATGCCCAGCAGGGGCAGGAAGGAAATCATCTGGTACACGCGGAAGATGCCGGTGTGGTCGGCCATCACGCCCAGCACCGCCGCGCCCAGACCGCCCATGCCGAAGGCGAACCCGAAGAACAGGCCCGACACCGTGCCGATGCGGTTGGGCATCAGCTCCTGCGCGTAGACCAGGATGGCCGAGAACGCCGAGGACAGCACGAAGCCGATGAGCATGGTCAGCACCGTGGTCCAGCCCAGGTCGGCGTAGGGCAGCACCAGCGCGAACGGTGCCACGCCCAGGATCGAAGCCCAGATCACCGGCTTGCGGCCGATGCGGTCGCCGACCGGTCCACCGATCAGCGTGCCGGCCGCCGAAGCCAGCAGGAAGCCGAACAGATGAAGCTGCGCGCTCTGCACCGAGACCTGGAACTTCTGGATCAGATAGAACGTGTAGTAGCTGCTGAGGCCGGCGATGTAGAAGTACTTGCTGAAGATCAGCACCAGCAGGATTGCGATCACCCAGGCCACGGTCCGCGGCGGCAAAGCTGCGGCCTGGCGGTGCGTGGTGGCCGGCTTGGTGGCGGCGCTTGCCGCCAGATGCTGCTGGTACCAGCGGCCGACGTAGCTCAGCAAGCCGATGCCCAGCAGCGCCGCGCCCGCGAACCAGGCCACGCTGGTGCGGCCGTTGGGCACGATGACCGCCGCGGCGATCAGCGGCCCGATCGCCGTGCCGGTGTTGCCACCGACCTGGAACACCGACTGCGACAACCCATGGCGGCCACCGGAGGCCAGCCGCGCGATGCGCGAGGATTCGGGGTGGAAGATCGCCGAACCGATGCCGACCAGCATCGCCGCGCACAGCACCATGGCGAAGTTGGGCGCATAGGCCAGCAACAGCAACCCGCACAGTGTGGAGCCCATGCCGAACGGCAGCGAATAGGGCGCAGGCCTGCGGTCGGTGCGCAGGCCGATCAAGGGCTGGAACAGCGAGGCGGTCAGCTGGTAGGTCAGGGTGATCAGGCCGACCTGCGCGAAGCTGAGCTGGAACTGGCCTTTCAGGATCGGATACAGCGCCAGGATCAGCGACTGCATCATGTCGTTGACCAAGTGGGAGCCGGTGATGGCGGCCAGGATGCCGACCGCAACAGGGCGGCGGGTGGTGGCGGCAGCCTGGGAAGAGAGCGTGGCGGTGGACATGATGGGTGCGGGCCAGGCGCGCGGGTCGCGCGGACGGGGCGCATGGTAGGGTGCGCGGCGCCGCCCTTCCTGCGCGATCTGGTCATGGCCTCTTCCAAAAAGGACATTCCGCGGGCCGACGGCGCCCAGTCCGGGCGAAAGCGACCCGTGGCCGAAGCGCCCGGCACGGCGGTCTACTGCCGCGCCCGCGACTATGCGCGCGATACCCACATCCCCTTGCACCACCACCCTGATCGGCACCAGCTGGTGTATGCGGAAACCGGCGTGCTGGTGGTGACCGCCGGCCATGGCCGCTGGGTCGTGCCCAGCACCCGCGCAATCTGGATGCCGGCCGGCATGGGGCACGCCGTCAATTGCATCGGCCAGGTGCGCATGCGCAGCCTGTACATCCTGCCGCAGGCCATCGCCCGTCCGCCGGCCGAAGCCTCCGCCGTCTCGGTCACGCCGCTGCTGGCCGCCTTGATCCACGATGCGGCCCAGGTGGCCCAGCCCTACGCGCAGGACTCGCGCGATGGCCGGCTGATGCGGCTGATCCTGGACGAACTGCAGACCCTGCCGGTACTGCCGCTGCACCTGCCCGAGCCGCGCGATGCACGGCTGCGCAGGATCGGACAGCGCCTGCAATCGCACCCGCACGATGCCTCCACGCTGCAGGACTGGGCGGGGCGTTTGAAGATCGATGTCAAGACCATCCAGCGCCTGTGCGCGCGCGAACTGGGCATGACCTTCGGCCAGTGGCGCCAGCAGGCGCGCCTGCTGCGCGCGCTGGAACGCCTGGCCGTGGGCGAGAAGGTGATCGACGTGGCGCTGGCGCTGGGCTATGACAGTCCCAGCGCCTTCGCGACGATGTTCAAGCGTCGCTTCGGACAGACGCCGAGCCAGTTCTTCCGCTGAACATTGCGCGTGCGTGTTGCCGGCTGCGGCGAAGCGGATGACAGCCCCGTCACTTTCGAAGGGCTAAGGTTATTCGCTTTCCAAAGCTGGACGCATCACATGATCAAGTGGGCCATCATCTTCGCCATCATTGGCGTCATCGCCGGCGTGCTGGGCTTCGGCGGGATCGCGGGCGGCGCCTTCGCCATCGCCAAGTTCCTGTTCTGGGCCTTCATCGCCATCGCCGTGATCCTGTTCCTGCTGGGCGTGACGGTGTTCAAGAAGGTCACCTAGCGCTTCGCCTTGTCTTCCCCCTGCGCAGCAGGGGGAGGCTGCAGGACTCACGTCTCCGCATGCCCATCATTCGCCCGGCGGCTGCATGAACTCGATCGTGATGTGATCCGGGCCCGAGACATAGGCCGCCAGGGTTCCCTTGCGTGGACCGCCTGGAATCGGCTGGGGGCTGCCTTTGGCTTTCCACCCTGTGCCCTCCACGCGCGCGATGGCGGCGTGGATGTCCTCCACGGTCAAAGCCAGGTGTGCGGCACCGATCGCACCGGCGTTCTCCGGCGCGGCCCCATGCTGACGACCCCTGGAGTACTCCAGCAGTTCCACCACGAACCCATCCGGGGCCTGGACGATGGCTGTGCGCACCTTCGGATCATCGACACCTGTCACCTGATACAGGAAATCGCCTCCCATCTCCGACTGCCGTTGCAGCGTGAAACCCAGCGCCTGGGTCCAGAAGCGGATGGAGTCGTCCAATGAGGACACGGCAAAGCCCGCGTGATCCACAGCAGTGACAGGCGTGGTCTTGGTCATGGCCGAAAAATTCACCGTGACGCGCCGGTCGACTGCGCCGGTACGCCCATCTCGCGCAGCAGATCCGGCGCCGGGTAGACCTTGTCCATCAACCAGCGGATGTAGCGCGTGTCGACGTGGATGGCGCGCTTGTAGCGTGGGTCGTACCACCAGCTGGCGCTCACCGACTCCCAGTTGCTGTCGAAGTTCAGGCCGATCAATTCGCCACGCGCGTTGAGTACCGGTGAGCCGGAGTTGCCGCCGGTGGTATCCAGGTTGGTGAGGAAGTTCACCGCCTGCGTCTTCAGCGCGGGGTCCTCGGTGCCGGCATAGTCGCCCTTGGCGATGGCCGCCAACAGCGGCTTGGGCGCATCGAAGGGTTCGACGTTGGTGTTCTTCTCCACGATGCCGGCCACGGTGGTCACTGGCGCATAGCTGACCGCATCGCGCGGGTTGAGCGGGGTGACCTGCCCGTAGCTCACGCGCAGCGTGCTGTTGGCATCGGGATAGACCGCGCGGCCTTGCTGCTTGCGCCAGGCGAACAGCGCACGCATGTAGGCCGGCCGCAGGCGCAGCTGCTCGCCTTCGCGATCCTTGCGTGCATCGTCCAGGCGGATCTGCGCCGGCACCAGCTTGACCGCCAGGTCGATCAGGGCATCGGCCGCCAAGGGCTTGCCCTCACGTGCCGCGGCGAAGCGCGCGAGGCGCTCGGCCTCGGTGCCCAGCGTGGTGTTGGCGTAAAGCGTGTCCAGGGCGGCCTTGAGGCTGTCGGCATCGCGGCCGAAGGCGGCGTCGAACTCCGGCACGCGCTGGTCCTGCGGCAATTGCTGGTAGCGGCCCAGCAGCAGGGTCAGCAGCGTCTTCTCGGTATCCGCATCGAAGCGACGCTGCACCTGCTTGAGCACGCCTTCGATCAGCGCGTGGTCGCGCTGCTGGTAGCCGGTCTCGCGCTGCGCATCGGGCTTGCGCGACTCCTCGCGCAGGCGTTCGAGCATCAGCGCCGAGCGCATCAGCTGGGTCTGGGTGGCGATCAGCCCCAGCAGCACGTCGCGATCGCCCATGGCGCTGCCTTCGGCCAGGATCTGCTGTAGCTGCGCGATCTGCCGCGCTTCCTGGCCCTTGGTCGCGGCCAGCATGGCGCGCTCGTCCTGCTCGCGCAGGCGGACCGCATCGCTGCGCTGCAGGCCCTCCAGTTCGCCGGCCGCGCGCTTGCGGTTGTTCTTCAACGAGGCCAGCTGCGAGGCGTAGCGCGTGCGCGACTCGGCGCTGGCCTTGCCGCGCTGCTCGATGGCCTCGATCAGCGTATCCAGCAGCGCCACGCGTTGCGGCAGGGTGTGGCCGACCTGCGAGGTGAACTCGGCGGCGGTGCGATGGCGGTAGGTGATACCCGGGTAGCCGGCCAGCATCGCGAAGTCGCCGGCCTTGGGGCCATCGGTTGCGATCTTCAGGAAGGCCGGCGCGCGGTAGGGCACGTTGTCTGGGCTGTAATCGGCTGGCTTGCCGTCCTTGCCGACGTAGGCGCGCAGCACGGTGAAGTCGCCCGAGTGGCGCGGCCACATGAAATTGTCGATTTCATCGCCGTAGTTGCCGATGGCGCGCGGCGGCGCGTAGACCAGGCGGATGTCGCGCAGCTCCAGCTGCTTGATCAGGTAGAAATCACTGCCGTAGTACATGTTGGCCACGCTGCAGCGCACGCCGCCTTCGGCCTCGCATTGCGCCACCAGCTGCTTGCTGGCCGTATCCACGGCCGCGTAGTAGGCCTTGCCGGTCTTTCCCTTGGCAGCGGCCAGCACCTTGTCGGTGACCTTGTCGAAAGCCGTGGTGACCAGCACGCGGAAATCCGGGTTGGACGGCAGCTCCTCGCTGCGGCTGTGCGAGACGAAGCCGTCATCGATCAGATTCGCGCCCGGCTTGGTGTTGTACTGGATCACGCCGTAGGCGACGTGGTGGTTGGTCAGCAGCAACCCGTCGGGCGAGACGAAGGAGCCGGTGGCGCCACCGATTTTGACCACCGCGCTCAGCGGCGGCCGGGTGACATCGGCCAGCGCGCGCGGATCGCTGCGAAAGCCGGCCGCCTGCAGTTGCGTGGACAGCTCAGGCAGCTGCGAAGGCATCCACATGCCTTCATCGGCACGGGCGGACAGGGGCAGTGACAGCGCAAGGCTCATGACGTTCAGGGCAAGGCGGCGGGACATGGGACGACTTCTGGAACCAGCGGAGCCGGCACGGTAGTGGCTGTTACCGTCGGTGGCAATGTGCGCAGCGGCAAAGCCGCGTGTGTTCCAGCGTCAGGGCGTAGCGTGTGAACGGCCAGTGGCAGGCGTTGCGGCCTCCGGACGGCGGATGACGTAAACGTCGACGGCCTTGCCCTGGCTGACGGTCTGGCCATCCAGCGACATGCCCAGTCGGGTCGCCACCTGGATGGACGACGCGTTACCGGGGGCGATCAACGCATGCGCGTGCGGCTCGCCACGCGCGTCGAAGGCCCAGCCCAGCGCGGCCTGGGCGGCTTCGCGTGCGTAGCCGTGTCCCCAGTAGTCCCGGTACGTGTTCCAGCCAATCTCGATCGCGTGCGTGGACTCGCGAAAGAACGCGCCGACGTTGCCGACCAGCCGTCCACTTTCGCGAAGTTCGACCGACCACCAGCCTGCACCATCGATCAGCCACATGCCGGCGTGGGAAGTGAAGCGGCGCCAAGACGTCTCGCGATCCGACACGTCAATGTGCGCTGCGCTGACCGGATCGGCCAAGTGCGCGGCGAAGGCGTCGAAATCGCCGCGGTGGTAGGGGCGCAGGCGTAGGCGTTCGGTCTCCAGCGTCGGCACAGCCTCGGTCATCGGGAATTTCCTCGGGTCAAGTCACGCAGAGCGACTTGCTTGGTTGCCTACGCATCGTCGCGTTAAAGCTCTGGCGCACCGCGATCAGCTGCGCGCGAGCAGAGGTGGGAAGGCAGGGTGTGGGTGGGATGAGGCGAGAACGGGGAAACGAGAACGAGGAACGAGAAACGAGGAACGAGGAACGAGGAACGAGGAACGAGGAACGAGTGAAGGCCCTGATAGCTCAACAGAGCCAGACTCGTTTCTCGTTCCTCTCCGCTCGTTCCTCAAGACGTTCCTCAAGACGTTCCTCAAGACCTTCCTCAAGACCTTCCTTCCCGCTCACAACGAACCCAGGATCGCCGCCCGGCGCTCGGCATACTCGGCGTCCGTGACCACACCGCGCGCGCGCAGAGCATCCAAGTCGCGCAGCCGGGCCTCGATGCTTTGCCCGATCGGCGGCGGCGCCGCACCGGTGGCCGCCGGAGGCTTGTTGCTGCGATTGACCAGCACGACGATCAGGAACACCGCCACGACGGGGATCGCGATCACCGCAAGCAGGATGATCCAGTGCCAGATGCTGAAGCCGCCCATGTCCGCGTCCCTGTGGTGTGCCGGCCTCGCCGGTGGAGGTGTGAGTCTATGCCTTCATGCCAGAGCGCAGGATCAAAGGCCCCGATCCGCATGATCCGCCGGATGATGCACCCCATCGCTGGTCGGCACCTCGCCCAGCGCCAGCGGGTCGATCCCCTCCAGGCACCCCACGTTGTAGCCGTACTGTTCCGGATTGGATCGGCGCTGATGATGCGTATAGATGCCGCATCGGCCGCAGAAGTAATGCCTGGCGGTGAAGGTGTTGAACTGATACAGGCGCAGCTGCTCGGCGCCTTCGATGATGCGCAGGCCGGCCAGCGGGACCGACCCGACGATGGCGCCACGGCGTCGGCACATCGAGCAGTTGCAGCGGCGTGGGTCGACGATGCCGTCAGGTAGATCCAGTTCCAGCACGATGGCACCGCAGTGGCAGGACGCGCGGTGCACCGGCAGCACGGCGATGCCGGCGACAGACTTGATCATGGAGCCTCCCGAACGCATGCCGGAAGGCAGCTCGCTGCGTTCCGGCGGGGCCAGGAGCATGCCACGTCATCTTGCGACGGGCGAACCGTCGTGTGCGCCAGCGGTTTCTTGCCCGCTGGCGCGTCGGGCTCAGCAGACCAGGTGCGCCGACCCGGCCAGGCTCAGCTCCACTTCCATGCCATCGAGCGAGGCCGTGCGCCGCGAGGGCGGCGGCGGCAGCGGGCCGGTGCGGCCAGCCATGACCTGCACGAAAGCCGCACGGAAGCGCGCCATCTCCTCCTCGGTGCCGACGCTGATGCGCGGCCAGGTCTCGAAGCCCGGCCAGCTGCGGCCGACCATCACGCCCCAGGTCGCCATGGCCTTCTGGAACTCCTTGGCGTCGCGCCCGATCTCGACCATGAAGCAGTTGCTCTCGGACTTGGTGCAGCGGTGGCCCTTCTTCTCCAGCCAGGCGATGGTCTCGTTGCGACCCTTGGCGATCATCTTGCGACGCTCGGGCACCAGGCTGGCATCGCGCAGGCTGGCGGTGCCGGCCACGAACGTCGTCAACGCCACGCTGCCGCCACCATAGAAGTTCATCTTCTCCAGCGTGGCCGGCTGCGCCACCGCATAGCCCAGGCGCAGGCCGGCCATGCCGTAGAGCTTGGAGAAAGTGCGCAGCACCAGCAGGTCCGGGTGCGTGGGCACCAGGTCCACCACGCTGGCGGCGTTGTCGGAGAAGTGGATGTAGGCCTCGTCGATCAGCAGGATGCTGCCGGCCGGCTTGTGCGCCAAGGCGTACTCGATGTCCTTGCGCGTGGTGATCGCGCCGGTGGGATTGTTGGGATTGCAGATGTAGACGATGCCGGCCTTGGGATCGGCCGCGCACATGGCCTGCACGTCGTGCGAGTTGTCGGCGCGCTGGGGAATCTTGATGACCTTGCCGCCAACCTTGGGCGCGGTGCGCCAGGACTGCTCGTAGGTCGGGTCGGCGGTCACCAGCGAGCGCTCCGGTCCGGTGAAGGTCATCACCGCCAGGCCCAGCGGCGTGCCCGAGCCCGGGTACACGCTGATGTGGTCTTCCGGCACGCCCAGCTGCTCGGACAGCGTGCTCATGAAGTCGCGCGCCTCCTTGCCCGGATAGCCGCCGCTGTCGGGCGCCGACTCGGCGATCTGCTGCAGCGCCGACTTGGCCGGCCCGATGGACAGGGTGTTGGCGCCCAGGTTGATGACCTCCGGCTTGGCCGCGCCGACCCGTCCGGGCGCGACATCCTGCGCGGCGGCACGGCTGCCCGCGACCTGGAGCCCGACCCCCACCAGGCCGGCGACATACGCCGAGCCCTGCAGGAACTTGCGGCGTGACTGCTTGGTGTCCATCGACCTTCCCTCGAGTGTCGCGTCGGTGACGGCCGACGCACCGGATGTGAGCTTGCCGGAGCGCGGGGCGTTGGCAGACCAGCCAGCGCGCCGACCGGCGACTGCAGCGCACTATAGAACCGCCGATCTTCACCGCTGGACCAAGGGCGGGTAGGCGGGGACTGGTCGGGTAGGAGCGATCGTCTGAACAGGCGTGCCATGACAGCAGGGCCCTGAGCGGCAACCTCCTCCGGAACAGGCTCCCTAGGGCGCGTCCTTGGAGCGCGGCTCGAATCGCACCTGGACGCCTCGCGGCGCGTGCACCCGCACCTTGGTCAGCAGATGGCGGTGATGCATGTAGGCGTATTCTTTACTCTGCAGGATCACCGTGCCGCCTTCCCGCGTTGCCGCGAAGGTCATCAAGTCCTCCGGCATGGATCTCGGCTTGTCCTGGTCGCCGTAGTAGCCAAAACTTCCGTAGCGGCCGCGGGCATCGATCACAAGCACGCCATTGAGCTTTCCCGGCAGGATTTCGCGATCGGGGCAGTCGCACCGGATCACCACTTCGCTTGCGTCCCCCAGCGTCACCCGCTGCTGCTGCTTCCCCTTGACCATGAAGTCGTCGGAAGAATGCGAGCAGCCGACGCACGTGATGGCGCTGCACACGAGCATGGCGATCGCCGCAAGCAGCTTCATGCAATGCGCGTCTCTGGCCCCCGGCAGGCGTGCCAAGCGCAAGGCCGATGGCTCATTCGCCCGGCTCCCACAACTCGACCTTGTTGCCCTCCGGGTCGATGACCCAGCCGAACTTGCCCTGCTCGGAAACCTGGGTCTTGTCGATCACATGGCAGCCTTCGGCCTTCAGTGCGGCCAGCAGCGCATCCAGGTCGGCCACGCGGAAGTTGATCATGAAGGGCGAGGTGCTCGGCGCCATGTAGTCGGTATCGGCGGCGAACGGGCTCCAGATCGTCATGCCGGGCTGGCTGCCCTCGCCGCCCCACTGGAAGATGGCGCCGTTCCAGTCGCCCACGTCCAGCCCCAGGTGCCCCCGATACCAGGCCGCCAACGCGGCCGGATCGCGCGCCTTGAAGAAGATGCCGCCAATCCCTGTGACACGTTGCATCGCCCGCCTCCGGTGATGGATGTGCGCGGGCGATAGTGCGCCGTTCTCAGGGCTTTGAAAAGCTGAGGATCAGTTCGCGCCGGAAGAGCTTGCGGTCGTTGGGCAGGGGCAGCGGCGAGGCGCTGAGCGCGGCCCGGACCACCGAGCGCTCCAGGGCCGGCGTGCCGCAGGGCGCCACCAGCGACGCCGATTCGACGATGCCGCTTGCAGAGAGTGTCAGCGACAGGCGGCACGGCCGGTCCTGAGCGGCGTCGTCCGGATATGTCCATCGGGACAGAACCGCCTGCTGGATGGCGGCGGCCCAGGCGGCGGTGCCGGCAGCGTCGGCTTCCGCTCGGGCAGCTGCGGCAGGGTGCTCGGCCAGGATCACGCCCAGCGCAAGCAGTGTCCTCATCCAGTGGGCACAGGCTCTGTCGATCATCGGCCACCCAGCAACAGCACCAGTAGCGCAGTGCCGAGCGCGGTCAGGCCAACGATCATCCACCTGGGTGCGCCACGCGTCCGCCCCTCAGGACGCGGCTTTGCATCGCGAGGCGGGGACAACCGCAGGAGAACCTCCATCGCATGCTCCCAATCGTGCTCGTGCAGTACATAGACGCGCCCGCCGCCGCCCGCGACCTGGCCGGCGATGCTGCCCAGGGCGAAGTCCGGATCAGAGCAGAAGGTCTCGATGCCTTCGCTCTCGAGTGCGATCTTGAGCGACTGCGCGAAGGCGATGCTGTTGGACGCGCATAGCAGTTTCATATCCAGATTCGCAGCTGGGTTCGGTCCGGTTGGATGCAGCGCCGACTTAGCGGTAAGCGCAGTCTCACGGCAACCCTAATGGAGATACAGCTCGGCGCCGAGCAAGGATTTTTGATTCGGCTCATGACTCAGCGACCGGTTTCACGTTCATGTGTGCGTTCTCCGAAACGTAGATCGTGGCTTCCAATGCCGGGCCCACGTTCGCCGACGCCCTGACCAACTCGGGAGGAAATCGTATAGAACAACTGAACGCATTACTCGGCCAGCGGCCGAAGTCGAGTACGGCGTCAGCGACGCCAGGTGCATGGGCGAGCATCCGAAGCTGCTCGCCGTGCGCCCCCAGGAACGCCAAGGCTTCACTAACCTGCTGGCTGATGGAGTCCTCGGCCCGCGAAACTCCGACAAGCACGACTCCCTGATCTGCGCGGACGACCCCGGGCAGCGGGCGGCGTTCAAGCAACACGCCTGGCTCAAACAGGCCATGGATTCTCAGTACGCAACCTGGCATCGCGATCTCAAGTCAGGAGTGACCCAAGCCGCATCGGGCTATGGCATGAATGGGCGCTCAAGTCTGCGTGTCGTTCGCTTTGAAAGCACGATAATTGGCCACGAACAGGGCTACTGCGTAGACGATGAAGCCGAGGCCGAGTGTCGTGGTGAAGGCGGAACTCCCGTGGCGAAAGAACAAGCCATAACCAGCGAAGACAAGTCCCATGAACAGAGTGAAGGTTGGCACCACGTACCAGGTCTTGGGCGCCACGCGGTGGGCTTGGCGATTCCGTGCGATCAGCGTGTCGATATCTTGTACAGCCTGTTCGTGCGCGTTTCGGCACGCCAGGCCATATCCCAGATCGGTCAGGCAGTCGGGACAGAGCCCCTTGTAGCAATGCTTGCAGGTACCGATCGCGTCCCTGTCCTGATGAATGAAGCAGCGCATAGGGTTCTCCGAAGGACATCTTTAATTGAGCCGAGCCGCTCAGCGGCCTGGGTCTGGCTCAAATGGCTGGGTCGTCAGGCATCGGTAGTTTGCACCGGGTGCCCAGTATTCTTCGAGCGCAATCATCGCAGGCATTTTCCACTCGGAATCATCCGAGAACGCGAGACGATCCAGAACCGCCGCCACTGCACGCTCCTCGGTGTCGGACAGGGTCGCCAAGCGCGGTGGCTCACGATCCGGTGGCCGGAGCGAAGACAAGAAGGCGTCCAAGGCGTTTGAGCAAGGGTTACGAAGGTTCTCGAGCGCGTAACGCAAAAAGTGAGGGAGATAAAAGCGCCATGACTCAGGGTCGAGATACGGAATGCCCCAAGAATATGCTTCGAAGTACTCGGGGGTGATTCGGTCGATGGCAGGGTCGAACGGCGGCACAACCTCGCCATCGTCCATGGCGTTACCGCCACGAAGCGAGATGGGCGGAGTGGGTGGAAGGTTCTCGAAGGAATCTCCGAAGTCGATGCTATCCATGTCGCTTGCCACCTGAGCTGAGTCGACGATTAAATCTTGTTGGTTCGGTTGATCAAAAAGCGACCGCCGCGCAATGTCGCCTACCTTCCCCTGCGTGGCCGGAAGACCTTGGATCGGATAGTCAGCATACTGAAGCGTTACGTCCCGCGCGACGTCATTGGGGATAGCGCTTGCTGGCTTAGCGAAGGCCCGGGCAAAACGCATCGAGCCATCGGCTCATGCAGCGCCTGGCCTGCGCATGGGCGAAAGTCCGGCCTTCGACAAGCGCCTGATCACCCCTTGCAATGCCGTCCAGGATCGAGAGCCGCTCTTGCATAGCCCCATAGGTTTCCGCGTCGACCAGACAGGCGCTGGGCAGGCCGTGCCGGGTGACGAGGATCGGCTTACGGTCGCGTGCCAGATCCGCCAGCAACTCGGTGGCCTGATCCATGAGTGTGGTGAGGCGGACGGTGCGCATGCGGGGATATTGAAGTGCCAAGCACAGCGCTGCAACTCAGCCGCAGCCGACACGCCTGGCTACTTCTCCTTCCGCCAGTTCAACGACCCGCGGGTCTCGATGGTGGAAGACTCCACCTCCGCATTGAAGCCCTTGCGCAGCAGGTACTTCAGCGTGACCACCGAGCCGCTGCCGACCATGGACACGCCGTAGCTGACGTAGAGCTTGGGCGAGAGGTACTTGCCGAAGCCGAACACCGAGGCGCCGAGCGTGCGCGATTCCAGCACGCCGGCATCGTCCAGGCCGATCTTGGCGCCCAGCTGCGAGGCCAGCAGGCCGGCACCGGCGGACAGGGCGGAGGAAGCGGCGTTGATCTGCTGGCTCTCATCGCTGCTGGCGGTGTTGAGCGAGCGGCCCAGCACCAGATAGGCCAGGGCGTCCGATTCGCTCATCTCCGGACTGGACCAGATGCGCGCGCGCGGCGCGGTGGCGCGGCCGGTGACGTCGATGCCGGCGGTGACACCGGCGCTGACCACCTCGCGCTCGGCGCGCAGGTTGATGTTGGGGTCGGAGACGTCGCTGTTGCTCCAGGCCAGCTCGCCGCGGGTGATGTTGAGCTTCTGGCCGTATGCGGTGTACTGCCCATCGACGTTGAGCCCGCCGCTGGCGGACATTGAGCGGCCCGGGCGCGAACGCACCTTCATCGTGCCCGACAGCGCGCCTTCCAGGCCGAAGCCATTCATGCGCACCTTGTCGCCCAGGGTCACGGCCAGGTCCAGGTCCAGCAGGGAGCTGGGCGCGCGTTCGGGATCGGCCGGGTCCAGCACCACCACGTCCTCGGAGACCGACTCGCCCTCGCTAAGCTTCTCCAGGTTGATCACCGCATAGGGCACGGTCACGCTGCCGCCGACCTGGATGACGTTGTTGGCCAGCTGGATCTGCAGGTCCGGTGCAGCCACCGCGCGCAGCTCGGTGGTATCGGACACCAGGAAGTTGTCGCCGCGCACGTTGAAACGCAGCGGCACGTCATCGCCCTTCCAGCCGAGCGAGCCGTCGATGTTGAGGCTGCCATTGGCCGGGGTCTGGCCGCCGGTGGAGGAGTTGGACTTCATCACGCCGGTGATCTTGGCGCTGCCGTCGGGCAGGGCATCCAGGCTGGCGGTGCCATCGACCAGGGTGATGCCCAGCGCGGGCAGCTCGCCGGTGAACTCGCTCAGCTGCGCCTGGCCGCTGAGGGCGGGCTGGCCGCGGGTGCCGGCCAGGCCGACATGGCCGGCCAGCTTGCCGCGCGGGCGCACCAGGTCCGGGGAGAACAGCTCCATCCAGAACAGCCGCGAGTTGTAGAAGTACAGGTCGCCGTTGAGCGGAGCGAAATCTTCCCAGCCGGTGTTGAACTTGGCATCGACGTAACCGTCGCCGGCAAAGCCGGTGCCCAGTCGTCCTTCGATCCGCCGCGGGTCGAACACCACGTCGAAGCTGAACTGGTCGTAGCGGATCAGCTCGCCACGCGTGTTGCTGCCCATGCGCAGGCCGCCTTCCTTCGAGGCCAGGTGCACCTCGCCTTGCCAGGCGTTGCCGCGCGGGCGGAAGTCGGCGTCCAGCGACAGCTCGCCGCGCAGGTTGAGCGGACGGCCGTCCATGTCCGGCAACCAAGGCTGCACCAGGGCCAGGGGCAAGGCATCGGAGTGGGCCTTGAAGCCTTGCTGCGGCCAGTCGGCCGATACGCACAGGCTGGCGCCGCTGGTGGCCTTGAGGCAAGAGTCGGACAGGGTGAAGCCCTGGCCGCGCTGGGCAAAACGCGCCGGCGCCTGCAGCGCCCAGGCATCGCCCTTCATCGGCGCCAGGCGTAGCGTGTCCAGGCCGCCTTCCCAGTTGGCGCCGTTGCGCCGGGCGCTGCCGGACAGCGCGGCATCGATCATCGGGTTGCGCGCGGCCAGCTGCAGCTGCAGGTTCTCCACCGCACCGCGGGCGTCGGCGCTGAGCGTGTCCAGCGCCAGACCGGCCTGCAGCGCGGTGGCGCGCAGGCTGAGGTTGCCGTCGCTGCCCTTCCACGGCAGGCGCCCGCGCAGGCTCAGGGTCTGGGCGGCATAGGTGTCGTACTTCAGCGCGGTGCCGGACAGGTCCGCTTCCACGGTGGGGGTGTTGCGCGGGCCGGTCAGCTTGAGCGAACCGCTCAGGTTGCCGGCCCCGCCCGGCAGCAGGTCGGCCAGCTGCAGCGGCTGCAGGTCGGCAGCGATATCCAGGGTGTCGCCCACGCGGCCCTTGGCCTGTACCCGGCTGCTGCCCAGGGACAGGGCCAGCTCGCCGTTGCCGCTTTCGCCGGCCAGCGCGAACTTGCCACGGCCATCCAACGCGCGGCCGCGCAGATTGCCGGTCAGGCGCGGGATGTCGAGCGTGGCATCGAAGCCTTCGCCCTGGTTGGCCGCCGGATCGCGCGCCTTGCCCTGGCTGCTGAACTGCCCATCGATGCGGCCATCCCAGCCCGGCGCGAAATAGCCCGGGTCGAAGCCGGCCAGTCTGGCGTCCAGGGTCCAGGCCAGCAGCGGCGACCAGTCCACCGCCCCGGTGGCCTCCAGCGTGCCGGTGGGCATGGACGCCTTGAGCGTCTTGATGTCGGCGCGCACATCGTTGCCGCGGCTGTCGAAATCCAGCGTAGCCTTCTGGCCGTCGCGGGCCAGGCGCGCCTGGCCGATGGCGGCCCAGTCCTTCATCTGCCCGGCCACGCCCAGGTCGGCATCGGCCTGCACGGCCGGGGCCTCGGTGCCGGTGCCCCAGCGCAGGCCGCGCGCGTTGACGGCGAAGCGGAACACCGGATTGTCCGGAGTGGTGAAGTCGGCGCGGCCGTTGAGCACCACGCGGCCTTCCAGCACCTGCACGGCCAGCGGCGCCACGGTCAGCACTTCATTGGCGATGCGCAGCGTGGAGGGCTCCACCACGATGCGCTGTTCGCCCTGCACCACGGTGCCGCGCAGCGTGGCCGCGCCCTGCGTGCCGCTGGCGGACAGGTCGAAGGACAGCGGGGTGGTCATGCCGGCGATGCCCAGCAGCGACAGGTCCAGCGCCTGCGTGCTGCCGCGGAAATCCCAGTCCGGCTCGGTGGCCCCGCGCAGGTCCAGCACCGCGCGCAGCGGCGCGGGCGCCGCGCCGCCAATGCCGACCTGCATCTTGTCGCGGTTGCCCTTGGCGATCAGGCCCAGGCGCGCCCGCGTGCGGCCGCGCGGCGCGGGGAACACGGCCGTGGCCGCAAGGTCGGTCTTGTAGTTGCTGCCCGGCGTGTAGTCGCCGTGCACGCCGAAGATGCCCAGGTCGCTGTCCACCGCCAGGCGCTCGGCATGCGCGTAGCCATCGCCGACATCGATGCCGCCGCGCGCGCGGCGCACATCGATCACCCGCTTGCCCTCCTGGGACACGCGGAAGCCGTCGACCACCAGCGTGTCGGCCTGGATGTTCAGCGGCAGCGCGATGGCCGGCAGCACGTCCGGCCAGCGCGGCAGCTTGAAGGGTTCCTCGGCGCTGGGCGGCAGCGACAGCGCGGCATCCTCGATTTCCAGCACGTCCAGCCGCAGGCGCTTGCCCAGCAGCGGGCGCAGGTCCGGATCCAGGGTCACGCGCTTGGCGGTGAAGTGGATCTGGTCGAAACGAAAGTCCACATCGCGCAGCGTCAGCGGGCCGGCCACCGGGCCCTCGGCACTGCCCCAGGTGAAGCTGGAGCCTGCCGGCAGGCGTGCAATCACCTGCGCCAGCAGCACGTCGCGGCCAGCCACGGTCTGCAGCAGCCAGTAAGCGGCGAACAACAGCAGCAGCACGCCCAGCGCCACCGCGCCGCCGGACCACTGCCAGAACCGCTTGCGCCGATAGAAACGGCGGCGCCGCGGCGGAGGAGCGCCAGGCGGCGGGCTACCCGCACCGCTGTCCGGCGTGCCCATCGTCGGGTCGATGCGATCCGGCGGCCGGCTCACAGCGAGGTTCCGATGTTGAGGTACAGCCCGACCACCGAGTCCGGCGAATCCAGGCCGTGGGCGATATCCACGCGCACCGGGCCAATGGGCGAGCGGTAGCGCACGCCGATGCCCACGCCGGTGTGCACATCGATGTCGTTGTCGTAGGCGCTGCCGCTGTCCACGAACACCGCGCCGCCCAGCGGGCCGCCCTTGTAGTAGTGCTCGAACTCGACGCTGCCGGTGATCACGTTCTTGCCGCCGACCGAATAGCGCCCGCCCTCGGTATTGATGCGCGGGCCCACCTCGCGGAACTGGTAGCCACGGATGCTGCGGTCGCCGCCCGCGTAGAAGCGCAGGCTGGGCGGCAGGTCGGACAAGGTGTTGGTCCAGGTGCGGCCGATCTCGCCGCGCACGATCAGGCGCGAGTCATCGCCGATGCCCTTGAACCAGTAGCCCAGCGCGTGCAGCTGACCGAAGGTGGTGGAATCGCCACCTGAGCCGCCACGCGCGGTGATGGTGCCGGTGAAGCCCCTGCGCGGAAACAACTGGTCGTCCACGCCCACGTACTTGGCCTGCAGCTCCGGGTACAGGTAGCTGGCGTAGCGGTACTGGGCGGCGATGGCATCGCCCTGTCCGTCATCCACCAGCTCGTAGAGCCAGCGCTCGCGCAGGGCGTGGATGGAGGCGGTGGCGGTCCAGCGCTCGGACAGCTGCCCGCTGCGGCTGCCGGTGAGCTTGATCAGACGCGTGTCGATGTAGTCGGTCTGCTCGTCGTAGAGCTGGATCGAGGCGGTGTACCAGCCGTCGAGCCACTTGAACGCCGGGATGCGATAGGCGGTGGTCAGCGTCTTGCGGTTCTGCGCGTAGTCCAGCAGCGTCTTGAGCTTGTGGCCGCGGGAATTGACGTAGCGCCGTTCCAACCCGACCAGGAAGCCGGCGCCGAACTCGGTGCCGTAACTCACACCGGCGCTGTAGATGTTGCGCGGGGCGAGCTTGAGGTTCACCTCCACCGGCACGCGGCCGTCCACGGCGTTTTCCGGGTCGGGCTGGATGTCGATGCTGGAGAAATAATCCAGGCCGCTCAGCGATTGCCGCAGCCGGTCCAGCTTGCCCTGGTGGTAATAGCTGCCCTCGTCCCAGTAGACCAGCTGATCGAGCAGGCCCGGGCGGAAGTAGTCCTGGTTGAAGTGGGTCGGCCCCATGTCGTAGCGGATGCCGCTGACCCAGGACAGGTCGATATCGGCGGCATGCTCGGCGCGCGTCACCGCGACCTTGCGCGTCTGGAAGTCCGCATCCAGGTAGCCGCGCTCGGCCAGGCGGTTGACGATCTTGAGCTTGGAAGCCTCGTAGGTGGCGTGGTCGAACACCGCGCCCTGCTGCGGCTGGAACGCGGCGATGTCTTCGGACAGATACCGGTCGCGGCCGCCTTCGCCCTCGATGCGGATATCGCGGTTGCGCACCTTGACCGGCTCGCCCAGCGTCACGTGCAGGGTCACGGTGAGGTGGTCGGCCGGGCTGCGCGGGCGAGCGCCCTGGTTCTGCGTTGGGGCGGGCTCGGGCGTGGGGTCGACTGCGGCGATCACGGTCGCAGGCTCGCCGCTGTCCTTGTGCGCCTGCTCGTCGTCGTCATCGTCGTCCTGGTCCGCCTCGCGCTCGGCGGCGGCCACGGCCGGCGGCGTCGGGCGCGGGCTGGCCTCCTCGCTGCTGCGCTCGGCCTGGGCCTCGGCCTCGACCTGCTCGGCGCTGCGCGTGCGCGGGGCTTCCACGCGGACCTGCGGGGAGTAGTACCCGAACGGCTCCAGCGCCCCGGCCGCCTCGGTCGCCGCCTCCTGCAGCAGGTACTCCAGGCGCGACTCGCCCAGCCGCTGGCCCAGCGTGTCGTTGAGCGAAAGCGCCACGCGGATGTTCTCGATCATCCGCCGCTGGGTCGCGTCGTCTTCATCGAGGCCGCGGATGACCACCTTGTCGATCACCCCCGCCGCCAACGCCGGGCCGGACAGGGTCAACAGGGCGGCGGCGAAAATGAATGGGGGGAGGAACCGCATGGGCGCAGGATAACCGGCGCCTGTGAATGGGCTGGTTAAGGCGGGGTAAGGACTAGGAACGAGTGGAGAGGAACGAGGAACGAGGAAGGGCAAGAGCGACCCAGGTCGGCGCTTCACTCGTTCCTCGTTCCTCCGCACTCGTTCCTGGCCTCAGGACAGCTGCCCGATATCCGCCACCGCGCCGAACCGCGCATGCAGGCGGTGCAGCAGCGCCAGGCGGTTGCCGCGCACGGCCGGGTCTTCGGCGTTGACCATCACGCTGTCGAAGAAGGCATCGACCTGCGGGCGCAGCAGGGCCAGGCGCGAGAGCACCTGCACGTAATCGTGGCGGTGCAGGGCATCGTCGGTGTCGCCCACGGCCGCTTCCACCGCTTCGGCCAGGGCGGCTTCGGCCGGATGGTTCAGCAGGCCGCGCTGGACATGGTCGGGGATGTGGAAGCCTTCTTCCTGCGCCTTGCGCACGATGTTGCCGATGCGCTTGTTGGCCGCGGCCAGCACCGACGCTTCGGGCAGCGCGGCGAACTGGCCGATGGCATCGATGCGACGGTCGAAGTCGTACAGCGAGGCGGGCCTGAGCTCGGCCACGGCGTTGAACTGCGTGGCCGGCACGCCCTTGTCGGCGTAGTAGCCCTTGAGGCGATCGATGATGAAGTCGTAGAGCTCGTCCACCGCTTCCTGCGCCTGTCCATCGCGCTGGGCGATGGTCTGCTTGAGCAGCTTGTCGGCCGTCTCGCGCTCCTTGTCCGACTTGGCCGCCGCCAGCGACTTCTCGGCGATGCCCGCTGCGCTGGACAGGGCGGCACGGCGTGCCAGCGCCAGCAGCTCGCGCAGGTGCAGATCAAAGCCTGATTCGATGATCGTGCGCGCCAGGCCCAGTGCATTGCGACGCAGGGCGAAGGGGTCCTTGTTGCCGGTGGGCTTCAAACCGGCGGCGAAACCGCCAGCCAGCGTGTCCAGGCGCTCGGCGATGGCCAGCACCTTGCCCAGCGGCGAGAGGGCGACATCGTCGCCGGCAAAGCGCGGCTGGTAGGCCTCGTCGATGGCCAGGGCGATCTCGCCCGGCTCACCGGCGGCCACGGCGTAGTGCCGGCCGGCGATGCCCTGCAGTTCCGGGAACTCGCCGACCATGCGCGACTGCAGGTCGTTCTTGGCCAGCTCTGCGGCGCGGCGCGCCAGCTGCGCATCGGCGCCGACCTGCGGGGCGATCGCCTCGGCCAGCGCGGCCACGCGCGCGACCTTGTCGGCCACCGTGCCCAGCTTTGCCTGGTAGGTCACCGTGGACAGGCCCCGGCCCATCGAGGCCAGGCCCTGCTTGAGGTCCTCATCGAAGAAGAATTTGGCATCGGCAAAGCGCGGGCGGATCACCCGCTCGTAGCCCTTGGCCACCTCGGCCACGTCCCTGGATTCGATGTTGGCGATGCCGATGAAGCGCTCGGTGAGCTTGCCGCCGGCATCGAGCACCGGGAAGAACTTTTGGTTGACCTCCATCGTTTCGATCAGCGCTTCCTGCGGCACGGCGAGGAACTCGGCCTCGAACCCGCACAGCACCGCGGCCGGCCATTCGGTCAGGCATACGACCTGTTCCAGGTTGTCCTCGGTGATGCGCGCGTTGCCGCCGGCCGTGGCGGCGGCCGCTTCGACCTCGGCGGCGATGCGCGCGCGGCGCTCGGCCGGGTCGACCAGCACCTTGGCCCCACGCAAGGCATCGACGTAGTCGCCGGGGGTGTTCACCCACACCGGCTTGTCGTGCATGAAGCGGTGGCCGCGGCTCATGCGGTCGGACTTCACGCCCAGCAGCGCCGCCTCGTTGACCTCATTGCCCAGCAGCACCACCAGCCACTGCACCGGGCGGGCGAAGGCGTAGTCGTGGCCGCCCCAGCGCATCGGCTTGGGGATGGGCATGGCGGCGATGGCCTCGGCGATCACCTCCGGCAGCAGCGCCGCGGTAGCCGCGCCCGGCTTGACCGCGCGATGCACGAAGCGCTCGCCCTTGGCATCGGTGGTGCGCTCCAGCGCGGTCCAGTCCACCCCGGCCTTGGCGGCAAAGCCCTCCAGGGCCCGGGTCGGCTGGCCCTGCCCGTCCAGGGCGATGTTGACGTAGGGGCCCAGCACCTCGGAGGTCTGCTCCGGCTGTTCGGTCGCCACCCCAGGCAGCAGCACCGCCAGGCGGCGCGGGGTGTACAGCGGCACGGCATCGCCGCGGTCCACGGCCACGCCGCGCTTGCCCAGGCCATCGACGATGCCGTCAAACAGCGCCTGCGCCAGACCGGGCAGCGCCTTGACCGGCAGTTCCTCGGTGCCCAGTTCGATCAGGAGGGGAAGGTGTTGGCTCATGTCGGAAACCCTGACTTGCGTTGTTCCCTGCTCGCGCTGGCGGGAGAAGGTGGCGCGAAGCGCCGGATGAGGAGGTTTTGCCACGACGCGGGAGGACTAGCCCTTATCCGCCCTTCGGGCGCCTAGAAACATTCCCCCGCGATGGGGAGGCCGCGACGACTACTGCTTCAATCCCGGAAACCCCAGCTTCTCGCGCTGGGCGTAGTAGGCCTTGGCCACGCCCTGGGCCAGCGCGCGCACGCGCAGGATGTAGCGCTGGCGTTCGGTCACGCTGATCGCGCGGCGCGCATCGAGCAGGTTGAAGCTGTGGCTGGCCTTGGTGACCTGCTCGTAGGCCGGCAGCGGCAGGCCCACCTCGATGAGCTTGAGCGCCTCGCGCTCGCAGGCATCGAAGCGGTGGAACAGCTCGGCCACGTCGGCGTGCTCGAAGTTGTAGGTGCTCTGCTCGACTTCGTTCTGGTGGTAGACATCGCCATAGGTCACCGGCGTGCCGTCCGGGCCGAAGGTCCACACCAGGTCGTAGACGTTGTCGCAGTTCTGCAGATACATGCACAGGCGCTCGAGCCCGTAGGTGATCTCGCCCAGCACCGGCTTGCACTCGATGCCGCCGGCCTGCTGGAAGTAGGTGAACTGGGTGACTTCCATGCCGTTCAACCACACTTCCCAGCCCAGGCCCCAGGCGCCCAGGGTGGGCGATTCCCAGTTGTCCTCGACAAAGCGCAGGTCGTGCACCAGCGGGTCGATGCCCAGCGCCTTGAGCGAATCCAGGTACAGCTGCTGGATGTTGTCCGGGTTGGGTTTCATCGCCACCTGGTACTGGTAGTAGCGCTGCAGGCGGTTGGGGTTCTCGCCGTAACGGCCGTCGGTGGGGCGGCGCGAGGGCTGCACGTAGGCCGCGTTCCACGGCTCCGGGCCCAGTGCGCGCAGGAAGGTGGCCGGGTGGAAGGTGCCCGCGCCGACTTCCAGGTCCAGCGGCTGGATCAGCACGCAGCCTTGCCCGGCCCAGTACTGGTTGAGGGTCTGGATCAAGCCCTGGAAGGTCAGGCCCTTCAAGGTGGTCGCGGTGGCCGGCGCTGCACTCATACGGCGGGAGAGACGCAAAAGAGGGTGGGCTAGTATACGGGCGCACCAGCGGGCCCATCCCGCGACTCGAGGCGAAAGGGGCAGCATGGACCAGCGTGGCGCAACCCGATTTCCCCAGGACGGCGTGATGCCGGCGGGAAAGCTGGACTTCGCGCGGGTGGCGCAGCTGCTGCGCGAGGACCGCCTGGTGGCCGAGGCCGACGAGGCCCGGTTGCAGTTCTCCGCCCAGGGCGCGCGCAGCGCCGCGGACGTGCATCCGCTGGTGCTGCTGGCCAATCTCAAGCTGGCCGGCCGCGCCGGCGGCGTGCTCGGCCTGGAGCGGCTGACCGAATGGCTGGCCGGCAGGTTGGGCGTGCCGTATTTGCGCGTGGACCCGACCAAGGTGGACGTGGCCGCGGTCACCGGCGTGGTCTCCCACGCCTACGCCCGCCGCCACCGCATCCTGCCGCTGGACGTGCGTCCCGAGCACCTGCTGATCGCCACCAGCGAGCCGCTGGACACCAGCTGGATGTCCGACCTGCAGCACCTGGCGCGGCGGAACATCGAGACGGTGCTGATCAATCCGCTGGACCTGCATCGCTACACGATGGAGTTCTTCGGCGTGACGCGCTCGGTGCGCGGGGCCAAGGACTTGCGCGAGAAGGAGCAGGGCGGCGCCATGCCCAGCTTCGAGGCGCTGGTGGACCTGGGCAAGGCCGGCGAGGTCGGGGCCGACGACCAGCACATCGTGCACATCGTCGACTGGATGCTGCAGTACGCCTACGAGCAGCGCGCCAGCGACATCCACCTGGAGCCGCGCCGCGACACCGGGCGCATCCGTTTCCGCATCGACGGGGTGCTGCACAAGGTGTTCGACCTGCCGGCGCCGGTGATGACCGCGGCGGTGGCGCGCATCAAGGTGCTGGGGCGCATGGACCTGGCCGAGCGCCGGCGCCCGCAGGACGGCCGCATCAAGACCCGCTCGCCGGGCGGGCGCGAGGTGGAGATGCGCCTGTCCACCATGCCCACCGCCTTCGGCGAGAAGTGCGTGATGCGCATCTTCGACCCGGACACCGCGTTCAAGCCGATCGCCGAGCTGGGCTTCAGCGCCACCGAGGCGGCCGGGTGGCAGGCGCTGGTGGAACAGCCGCACGGCATCGTGCTGGTGACCGGGCCGACCGGTTCGGGCAAGACCACCACGCTGTATTCCACGCTGCGCACGCTGGCCACCCCGGACGTCAACGTGTGCACGGTGGAGGATCCGATCGAGATGATCTCCACCGAGTTCAACCAGATGCAGGTCCAGCACAACATCGACCTGGATTTCGCCACCGGCGTGCGCACCCTGCTGCGCCAGGACCCGGACATCATCATGATCGGTGAGATCCGCGACCTGGAAACGGCGCAGATGGCGGTGCAGGCCTCGCTCACCGGCCATCTGGTGCTGTCCACCCTGCACACCAACGATGCGCCATCGGCGGTCACGCGCCTGCTCGACCTGGGCATGCCGCATTACCTGGTCGCCTCGACCCTGACCGGGGTGCTCGCCCAGCGCCTGGTGCGCACCCTGTGCAGGCACTGCAAGCGGCCCGAGCCGCTGCCGGCCTACGCCTGGGAGGCGGTGCTGGAGACCGGCCGCAGCGTGCCGGACGAGGCCGATCCGCACACGGCGGTGGGCTGCCTGGAATGCCGCAACACCGGCTACATGGGCCGCATCGGCCTGTACGAGCTGATGCTGCTCTCGCCGCAGCTGCGCAGCATGATCAAGGGCGACATGGACCTGGCCGCCTTCACCCGCGCCGCGCGCGTGCAGGGCATGCGCACCCTGCGCGATGCGGCACTGGAGATGGTCGCCCGCGGCCTGACCACCATCGAGGAAGTCATCACGGTGCTGCCGCCGCGGGAATGAGGCCATGCGATTCGGTTATCAGCCCAGGGGCGCCATTGGCCTGCCAAAGGGTTGAAGCGCGCTGCGACGGGCGGTCTAATCGTTCGCAAGCCCACTCGCGCAATCCTGTCCCCTGCAATGATCCAGCGCCCCTTCCTCATCGTCGAAACCGGCCAGCCGGTGCCCGCGATGCGGCGCTACGGTCGGTTCCCGCACTGGATCCGCGTGGCCGCCGGCCTGGCCGAGCACGAGGCGGTGGTCAGCAATGTCGAACAGGGCCAGGCCCTGCCCGACAGCGACGCCTTTGCCGGTGTGATCGTTACCGGCTCGGCCGCCATGGTCACCGACCGTGCCGACTGGTCCGAGCGCAGCGCCCAGTGGCTGCGCCAGGCCGCCCACCAGCAGGTGCCGCTGCTGGGCATCTGCTACGGCCACCAGCTGCTGGCGCACGCGCTGGGCGGGGAGGTGGACTACAACCCGGCCGGGCGCGAATCGGGCACGGTGCACATCGACCTGCACCCGCCGGCGGCCGAAGACCCGCTGTTCTCGCAGATGCCGCTGCGCTTTGCCGCCCACGCCACCCATGTGCAGACGGTGGTGCGCGCGCCGGAAGGGGCCACGGTGCTGGCGCGCTCGGTGCAGGACGCCTGCCACGCCTTCCGCTGGGGCGACCGCGCCTGGGGGGTGCAGTTCCATCCTGAATTCGCCACGCATCACATGCGCGGCTACGTCCGTGCCAGGGCCGACCACCTGCGCAGCGAGGGCCGTTGCGCCCGCACCATCGCGCGGGACGTGACGGCCGCGCCGCTAGCCCGCAAACTGTTGCGGCGCTTCATCCGCCATGCCCGTGGCCTGAACGGGCGCTAGTTCCAGCTCCCGGACGAAAGTCCCCACCGAATCGGTCGTTTCGATGTCCAAGATCAACCAGGTGCCAGCCAGCGCCGGTGCCCAATGGCTGCTGGATGGCCTCGTGCTGTTCCGCCGCGCCCCGCTGGCCCTGGCGCGCGTGAGCGTGCTCGGCTTCTCCCTGGCGCTGATGGCCACACTGCTGGGCAGCCTGATGATGCAGCTCACCGCCGGGGTTCCGTTTCCGCTGTCGCTGCTGCCCTTGGCGCTGTACTGCGTGCTGGCGCTGGGCGTGCCGAGTTTCGTGTTCGCCGGCATCCTGTGGGCCGTGCGCGAGGTGCAGCGGGGACGCCCGGCATTGCCGCGGCACCTGCTCAAGGGCTTCGCCAGCCGGCGCATGCGCGCGCTGCTGGTGACCGCCCTGCCGCAGTTCGTGGCGGTGGTGCTGGCGGCGCTGGCGCTGATGGCCCTGCTGGGCACCGAGGGCGTGCAGCAGATCCTGGATGTCCTGCAGAAGCTGCAGGCGATGACCGCCGAGGGGCAACAACCGGACCCGGTGCAGGTGCAGGCGCTGGTGGCGCAGCTGCCGGCCGGGCGCATGCTGCTGTGGCTGATGCTGATCGTGGCGGCCACCCCGCTGGTGATCTGCCTGGTGATGCTGGCGATCCCGCAGATCGTGTTCTCCGGCACCCACGGCGGCACCGCGCTGCGCGACAGCCTGGTGGCCAACCTGCGCAACCTGCCGGCGATGCTGCTGTTCGCGGTGATCCTGGCGGTGGTGTTCTTCGCCACCAGCCTGGTGCTGCAGGTGATCGGCCTGCTGATCCAGGCGGTGCTGGGGCCGATGGTGGCGATGTTCGTCATCAACCTGGTGATGATGGGCGTGCTGATGCCGCTGGTGGCGGCCGCCGCGTATCACGCCTGGCATCAGATCTTCGAGCCCGCCGGGCTGCCGCCGGGGGTGCCGGCGCCGCAGGATCCGGGAACGTTTGCCGCATAAGGCTCAGGAGTGAGCGAAGAGGAGTGAGAAGTGAGTAAGAGCAAAGGCAGAGCGCCGCTTTGGCTCACTCCTCACTCCTCGCTCCTCCCACTCACTCCTCGCTTGATCCGAAGCGCCGCTGATCGCCCGGCTTCGGCACGACCCAGCGGCCGGCGATGATGCCGGCCTCGTACAGCAGGCACATCGGCACGGCCAGCATCAGCTGGGAGACCACGTCTGGCGGGGTCAGCAGCGCGGCGATCACGAACACGCCGACGATGGCGTAGCCGCGGCCTTCCTTGAGCTGCTCGGGCGTCACCACGCCCAGCGCCACCAGGATCACCAGCGCCACCGGCAGTTCGAAGCAGAAGCCGAACGCCAGGAAGATCACCGTCACCAGGTCCAGGTAGGTCGTGGCATCGGGCGTGATCGAGATCGCGTCGGGCTTGAAGGTGGTCAGGAAGTGGAACATCGCCGGCAGCACGCCGAAGTAGGCGAAGGCGCAGCCGATGTAGAACAGCAGCACCGCCGAGACCAGCAGCGGGATGGCCAGGCGTTTCTCGCGCTGGTACAGCCCCGGGGCCACGAACGACCAGGCCTGGTACAGCAGCCACGGCGCGGCCAGGAACACCGACACGAACAGCGCCAGCTTGACCGGAGCGAAGAACGCGCCGGTGGGATTGACCGCGATGAAGGTCTGCCCGACCGGCAGCTGCGACAGCAGCGGCAGCGCGACCCAGTTGTAGAGCTTGCTGGTGAAGGGCAGCAGGCAGGCCATGACCACGGCCACGCCGATGATGCCGCGCAGCAGGCGCGCGCGAAGTTCCAGCAGGTGTTCCAGCAGGCTGCTCTCGGCCTGCTCGTCAGCCGGTAGGGACATCGGAATCTCGTTGCTTGGGCGGCGCCTGCGGGGAGGCGACGTCCGGGTTCACCTTGACCGGCTCATCCGGGTGCGGCGGGGGCGGGGCGGGGCGATCCTCCACGGCGTCGCGCACCTCATCGCGCACCTGGCCGAAATCGTGGCCGGCCTCGTGGGTGTGCTGACGGATCTCTTCCTCGGCCTTGCGCAGGTTGTCCTGGGCGGCCTTGAGCTCGCGCTTGAGCTCCTCGGCGGCGAGCTCGCGTTCGAGCTCGTCACGCACCGAGTTCCACTGGTTGCGCGCCTTGCGCACCCACATGCCGACGAAGCGCGCGGCCTTGGGCAGCCGCTCCGGGCCCAGGACCACGAGCGCCACCACGGCGATCACCAGCAGTTCGCCGGAACTGAATTCGAACATTGCGGACGGAAGCTAGCGCGCGGTCAGCGCGAATCGCGCTCGCGGGCGTCCTCGCGGACCTGCTCTTCCTTGCGCTTCTCGTCGGAAAGCTGGCCCTTGGGCTCCTCGTCCTTCATGCCCTTCTTGAATTCCTTGACCGCGCTGCCCAGGTCCTTGGCACCGCTGGTCAGGCGCTTGGTGCCGAACACCAGCAGCACGACGACCAAGACGATGACCCAATGCCAGATGCTCATGCCGCCCATGGGAGTACTCGTTCAAACCTGCGAAGGGGACCGCCAGCATAGCGCAGGCGTGTGACCGGTGCGCCCCGCGCGCAGTGGCGGCGGCGCTTCCGGGTCAGCCATCACGCGCTCAGGGCGAATCGCTCAGCGGCTCGGTGCGGATATCGCCGGCTTCCACCGGCTGGAAGCCCTGGGTCTGCTGGGCCGGCTGCGGCGCCGGCTGCCCGTTCAGCCCCTGGGTTTCCACGCCCGGGCGCTGCGTCGGCGCAGGCGGCGCCACCGGGGCCGAAGAAGTCACGCTGGGGCGCACGCCATCGGTGCCACGCGCCACCCGGGCGGCGTTGGTGGACTCCTCCAGCTCGTCACGGAAGGCGATCACATCGCCCGAGGGCGTGCCGCCACGGTTTTCCATGATCGCGCGCGGGGTGGCCTTGCTGCCGTAGGCCGCGGCGTTGGCCTCGCGGTCGATGGACAGCACCGCGCCATCCAGCGCCACGCCGGCGAACAGGCCGCGCGCGCGCGACCAGGACCAGATCTCGGCCTTGAGCTGACCATCGGTGGCGGCCGCCGCATTGCGGCCGACCGGGCCGGCGGCCACGGCGGCGTCGGCGCCCAGGGTGAACTTGCCGTTGACGATGCTGTCGAGCGTGCGGTCGTTGCGGAACACCAGCACCACGTCGGAGGACTGCACGCCGGCCTGGAAGCCGATGCTGCCGCCGGTGAGCTTGATGAACACCGGCGGCGACCAGCTGCCGTCGGGCGTCTTGACCGACAGCAGGCCATGGCCACGGCGGCCGCCGATCACCAGGCCGGCCTTGAGCGTGTCGGGAATGACGATGATGGCCCGGCCCTCGTCCAGCAGCTTGTCCGGAATCGCCTGCTCGGGGATCTCGCGGATGTCCTGCAGCACGCGCACCGCGTTGCGGGCGCGCTCGTCCTCGGTGGAGCCGGCCCAGGCATGGCCCGCGGCCAGGGCCAGCAGCAGGGTGACGCCAATGCGCGCGCGACGGAAACCGTTGAGATGCATGGATGCTCCGGAAGACTCGAAGGGGGCGCTGGAAACCAGCGTGGACGGCGGTCCGGCCACGAACGCGGCCTGCCCTGGCACCGTAGTCAGCGACGCGTGAATCTGCCATGAGTTGGAAGCCGCTGTCAGCCCCGCCCCGCAACGCTCGCAGAGGACTCGCGCAGGGGGCGCGGCATCGGTGATCGCGCCGGCTTCTGTCATCATTCCGGCATGAACCAAGCCGCCGCCATGCCGACCCCTTCAGCGTATCCGCTCGTCCTGCTGGTCAACCTGGGCACGCCCGAGGCGCCGACCGCGCCGGCCGTGCGCCGCTACCTGGCCGAGTTCCTCAGCGACCGCCGCGTGGTCGCCATTCCGCCGCTGTTCTGGCAGCCGCTGTTGCGTGGGTTGATCCTGCCGCTGCGCGGCCCGAAGTCGGCGGCCAAGTACGCCAGCATCTGGATGGACGGTGGCTCGCCGCTGCTGGTCTACACCCGCGCCCTGGCCGCGGCCGTGCAGCAGCGCCTGCCGGAGCTGGAAGTGGACTACGCCATGCGCTATGGCGCGCCCTCGCTGCGCGCGCGCCTGGACGCCGCACGCCAGGCCGGGCGCCGGGTGCTGCTGCTGCCGCTGTACCCGCAGTACTCGACCACCACCACCGCCTCGATCGGCGATGTCGCCCAGGCCCGCCACGCCGCCGGCACGCGCATGATCGAGCACTACTACGAGGACCCGGCCTGGCTCGCGGCAGTGGTGAACAGCATCGCCGCCTGGCGCCAGCAGCACGGGGCCGGCGAGCACCTGCTGTTCTCCTTCCATGGCCTGCCCCAGCGCGTGGCCAACAACGGCGACCCCTACCCGCAGCAGTGCGAGCGCAGCGCGGCGCTGATCGCGCAGGGGCTGGGCCTGTCGCCGGAGGCCTGGACGCTGACCTACCAGTCGCGCTTCGGCAGCGAGCGCTGGCTGCAGCCGGCCACCGATGCGGTGCTCAAGCAGTTGGCCGAGCGCGGCATCAAGCGCGTGGACGTGGCGTGCCCGGGCTTTGCCGTGGACTGCCTGGAGACGCTGGAGGAAGTGGGCATGCAGTTCGCCGAGGGCTTTGCCGAACACGGCGGGCAGCTGCGCTACATTCCCTGTCTGAACGCCTCGGCCGAACACGCCGACGCGCTGGCCCAGTGCATCGAGCGCGAATTGCACGCATGGGCGTGAGCGCGGCCGGGCTGTCGCTGCAGGAGGTCGCCATCCCCGCGGCGGTCGGGCCGATCGCCGCGCTGCGTGGCGGCACGCCCGGCGGGCTGCCGGTAATCGCCCTGCACGGCTGGCTGGACAATGCGGCCAGCTTCGTGCCGCTGGCCGCGCACCTGCCGGCCGAGTGGGATTTCATCGCCATCGACCTGCCCGGGCATGGCCGCAGCCCGCATTTGGGCGCGGGCGCCGAATACACACTGGGCACGGCCCTGAACGCCATCCTCGACGTGGCCGATGCGCAGGGTTGGACGCGCTTCCATCTCCTAGGCCATTCGATGGGGGCCGGCATTGCCAGCCTGCTCGCCGCGGCCTGCCCGCAGCGGGTGCGTGCGCTGGTGGCGATCGAGGCCCTGGGCGCCCTGGGCGAGGCGGTTGAGAACACTGCCGAACGCCTGCGCGATGGCCTTGCCGCCACGCGCGAGCTGCCCAACCGGCGCCTGCGCCACTTTGCCGACCTGGCCGCGCCGGTGCGCGCGCGCATGCAGGCCAACGCGCTGTCGCAGGCCAATGCACGGCTGCTGGTCGAGCGCGGCGTGCGCGCGCTGGACGATGGCTACGTCTGGAGCACCGACCAGCGCCTGACCCTGCCCACGCTGGTGCGGCAGACCCAGGACCAGGCCGAGGCGCTGCTGGCGGCGATCGAGTGCCCGGTGCAGGTGATCTTCGCCGAGCCGGCGCAGCCATATTTCCCGCACGAGATGCGTCAGCGCCGCGTGGCCCGGCTGTGCGATGGCCGCCTGGCGCTGCTGCCCGGCACGCATCACTTGCACATGGAAGACCCGCAGCCGGTGGCGCGCATCGTGCGCGAGTTCCTGGCGCCGTTTGCGGTGGCTTGACTGCGACGCGGGGAGAAGCCTGCGCGCGGGACCGCTCTTTCGAGACTGAACCTTGCCCTCAGCCGAGCAGCAGGCGCAGCTGCGCCTTCAACGGCCGGCCCTGCTGGTGGAAGTAGTCGCGCTCGGCGCGCCACTGCGGGAAGCGTTGCTCGACCTCGTGCCAGAACGCGGGCGAGTGGTTGGCCTGGATGAGATGGCAGAGCTCGTGCACCAGCACGTACTCGAAGGCCGACGGACGCGCCAGCACCAGCGCCAGGTCCAGCGCCAGCGCGCCGTCCGGCGCCAGCGATCCCCATTGCGAGGACATCACCTTCAGCCGCAGTCGCGAGGGCGCGCGCGGCAGGCCAGCCAGATAGCGCGGCATCCAGCGGCCGACATCGGCGCGCGCCTGCGCCTCGTAGAACTCGCGCACGTTGCGGCGCATGACCGCTTCGCTGGCGCGCTCGGGCAGCTGGAACAGCGCCCCGTCATTGTCCAGCGACAGCCGCGCGAAGCGGCCTTCCTGCCAGCGCAGCGGCACCAGCTGTCCGCGCAAGGGCAGCACGCCATCTTCGCCACGCTGCAGTGGCACCAGCACATCGTCGTGGCGGCAGCGCGCCAGCTGCTCGACCAGCCAGTCGCTGTGCTCGCGCAGGAAGCGCTCGCCGGCGATGAGGCTTGCCCGCACCGGCAGGGTCAGGCGCGCGCCACGCTCGTCCACGCTCAAACGGATGCGACGCGCGCGCGGATCGCGCACGCGCAGGACTTCGATCTCGCCCGACGCCAGCGAGAGCCGCACGGTGTCGCGCTCGACCACTTGCGGCCGGGGCGCGATCAGGCGTCGTAGCAACTTGGGCATGCGCCAAGCATACCGCCGGCGTCGGCCGGCGGCGTGAGGTCAGCGCGGTGGCGCGCGATGGATCAGCCGTCGACCTTGCTCAGCTTCAGCGCGCCTTCCAGCAGCACGAACATGCGTCGCACCTCGGCCGACATCAGGGTGAAGCGCGCATCGAGTTCGGCGCGGATGTCATCGCGCTCGGTGTTTTCCAGCTCGTCCACCGCCCCGTCCAGGAACTTGAGCTTGCGGATGATCAGGTCATCGCCCAGCACGAAGGACACGTGGTCATCCAGGTTCAGCGCCAGCTTGGTCACCTGCTTGCCCGCTTCCAGGTGCTTGTCGATCTCCTGGCAGCGCAGCTCCTGCTTTTGGCACTTCACCACCGCGCCGCCTTCCATCGCATCCTTCATCTCGCACTCATCGCCCAGCGACAGGCCCTCGGGCAGCGGCTCGCCGGCGATCCAGCCGGTCAGGATCGAACGCGGCGCGACCTCGGCATTGAGCGGCATCGCCGGAAAGCTGCCCATCGCCCGGCGGACCTCGGACACCACCGTCTCCCCGCTCTTGCGCGAGGAGCTGTCCACGGCGATGAAACCGTGATCCAGGTCGATCAGCGCATCGGTGCGCGAGGGCTTGACGAAGGCGCGCGGCAGCAGCTCGTGCAGCAGGTCGTCCTTCAGGCGCTTGCGGGTCTTGCCGCCCGGCCGCCGGCCTTCCTTCTCCTCGATCTCGTCCAGCTTGCGCGCCAGCATCTCGTTGACCACCGCGCCGGGCAGGATCTTGTCCTCGGCCCCGGAACTGAGCCAGATCGCGTTGCCCACGCGATGCGAGAACGCCTCATCGCCGCGGCCGAAGGGCGGGACGAAGCCGCGCGAGTTCATTTCCAGCGGCCCGACCGGCTTGAGCGCGGCAGGCGGCAGGAAGGTGTCCAGCTCGGAGAGGTCCAGCGAGGTAGGGAAGCGGAACAGCGTCAGGTTGCGAAAGAACATCGAACATCCAGTTGAGGTGGGCGGGCGCCGGCTTGCGCGGCGCCCGCGGGAGGGTCACTTGCCGACCAGTTGGACGGCGTCGATGCCAGGGCGGTTGTCGATGGCGTTGGTCGCCAGGGTCAGGCGCACGCCTTTGGCCTTGTAGGGGGTGGCCTGGAAGCTGCGCACGAACCAGTTGATCTCGTTGGGTTCGTAGGTGTCGGTGTCGCTGCCTTCCCAGGCCACGTGCCTGGCGCCGGCCTCGTCCAGCAGCTCGACCTTGATGATCGCACCGGGGCCGCTGACCTGGCGCACGCGCACCTCGGTGGCGTTGACCGGCTTGTCGTAGCCCAGCTCCAGCCACTCGATGCCGGCGTTGGCCTTCTCCGGTGCCCAGGCCACGTCGGTGCTGCTGGTGTTCTCCGAATCGGGCACGCCGGTGGCGGCGACGGCCTCGTAGTGATGCTGGTCGTTCTTGATCAAGGTGGCGTAGGTGGTGCTGGCGGTGGCGCTGCTGGCCCACTGGCCATCGGCGTCGTCCAGGATCTTCTGGTTGTCCAGCGCGCGCTGGATCTTGGCCTGCTTCTCGGCGGCCAGGCGCTCGGCCTCGGTGGGCTCGGCCGGGGTCGCAGGCTCGCGCTCGGTCTGCGCGGGCGCTTCGGCGGCGGGCGCGGCGGCCTCGGCCGGGGCCGGCGCGGCCTCGGGTTCTGCCTTCTTGCAGGCGGACAGCGACAGGGCGGACAGCAACATCAGCGAGGCGGGGACAACGATCGACCTGGACACGTGCAAACTCCTTTTTCTACCGTGGATGCATGGCCACCGGGCGGCAGCCGTTCGGGGAACGTCTTGCGGGATGGGTCAGTGCTCGTCCGTGGCCTGGCCCGTCAGCCACGCGCGGGCATCGGGCAGGGCGGTATCGGCCGCGTGTCCCAGGGACATGAAATCGAACAGCCTGGGATCGGCCAGCTGCGAGGGGCGGATATCGCCCATGGCGCGCGCGATCTGTTCGATGCGCCCGGGGTGTTCCTTCTCCCAGGCCTTGAGCATGTTGCCGACCTGGCGGCGCTGCAGGTTCTCCTGGCTGCCGCACAGGTTGCAGGGAATGATCGGGAATGCGCGCGCGGCGGCGTAGTCGACGATGTCGGCCTCGCGCACATAGGCCAGCGGACGGATCACCACGTGCTGGCCGTCGTCGGACAGCAGCTTGGGCGGCATGGCCGCCAGCTTGGCGTGGTGGAACAGGTTCATGAACAAGGTCGCCACCATGTCGTCGCGGTGGTGACCCAGGGCGATCTTGGTGAAGCCGTGCGCAGCTGCGTAGGCATACAGCGCGCCGCGGCGCAGGCGCGAGCACAGCGAGCACATGGTCTTGCCTTCCGGCACCACCCGGCTGACCACCGAATAGGTGTCCTGCTCGATGATGTGGTACGCCACGCCCAGCTTGTCCAGGTAGTCGGGCAGGACGTGCTCGGGAAAGCCCGGCTGCTTCTGGTCCAGGTTCACCGCCACCAAATCGAACGGCACCGGCGCCTTCTTCTGGAGCTGCAGCAGCACGTCCAGCAGGGTGTAGCTGTCCTTGCCGCCGGACAGGCACACCATGACCTTGTCGCCGGCCTGGATCATGCCGAAATCGGCGATGGCCTGGCCGACCTGGCGGCGCAGGCGCTTGGCCAGCTTGTCGTGCTCGCGCGCGTGGCGGCGCGGGTCGGCCGCCGCTCGCCGCGGGGCGGGGTCGGCCAGCAGTTGGGGAAGGGGCAGGGGGGTGCTCATCAGCCCGCTAGTTTAGCGGCGCGGCGTATCCGGGCGCGGCGCGACGCCCGCGCCCGGGAGATCGTCGACGGACCTTCAGTCGACCCAGATCAGGTTCTTGGTCTGCGGGTCGGTGGTGACATCGCTGACCCGGTCGCCGTTGAACTGCACCTGGAACTCGCTGAAGCTGCTGCGCCAGTAGCGCCAGATCTTCGCGTCCAGGTTCGGGTTCTCGCTGCTCATCGGATAGCCCAGCGACATCAGCACCTGCTCGCGGGTCATGCCCTTGGTGATCTGCGCGTTGGCGATGGCGGTCTTGATCTTCTCCGGGTAGCCGGCGATCTTGGTCTTGGGGTCCTCGGTCACCACCCAGCGCTTGGTAAAGGCGGCATCGTCCAGGTCGCGGCTGTAGTCGTTGCCGATGGACTGCTTCTGGCCGTCGACGCGGATGTGGGTGCGGTAGCGGCCATAGCCGGTCACTTCCACCGGCGTGCCCACCGGCAGGATGCGCTTGCCGTTCTCGGCGTAGTTGTTGTCGCTGGCCCAGCTGCCATCGGTGCGCAGGTTGCAGCAGAGGAAGCCGCTGTACTTGTCGGCGGCAGAGGCCGGGGTGGCGAAAGCGGCCAGGCCCAGGGCGGCGCACAGGACCAACGGGAAGGCGGACGGACGCATAAGACTCCTTTCTGTCGGCGGCCACTGCCGCCGGAACGATGGACGAACGCGGCGACAGGCTATCCGTCGCCACGCGCCCATTGTGCGATGCCGGGAGCATCGGTGGCAGCCCCATTGGCGTGCGGGTCCCACCGAGCGGGTCACAGGGGCACCGGGCTGCGTGTAAGCTGCGGGCGTGGACGCACCGGACTCGGACATCGTCAGCCGCCTCAGCCAGCTTCGTGGCGAACACCGCGAGCTGGACGAGGAGATCGCGCGCCGGGTCGCCGAGCTGCAGGCCGACGAGTTGGCCGTCAAACGGCTCAAGAAGCGCAAGCTCTGGCTCAAGGACTGCATCGCGCGCCTGGAAAGCGCGCTGATCCCCGACCAGCCCGCCTGAGCCACGCGTCAGGATTGACCCTGCAGCGTCAGCTGCGCCGCTGGCCCGCCAGGGCATGCCTTGGCGGCCTCGCGACTGCAGCGGCGCTGAAAACGTTACAAACTGTGCCCGCCGCCCCAGTTCATACACGTCAATGCGCCCCCGTCTGGAGATTGGCCTGCTCTTTGCGTGAAGACCCCCGTGATCCAGGGGGAATCGTTCCAGTGAACCGTTTTGAGCCGTTGCTTGTTTCGTCCACGCTTGCGCCGCCGGTGTCCCGGCCGGCCTGGCGGGTCACGCGTCGCCTGCCTGGCGACGCGCTGCAGGAGATCTTCGCCCTGCGCCGGGAGGTCTACTTCAACGAGCAGGGCCTGGCCCAGGACCACGACACCCGCGTGTCGGACCTGCTGGACAGCGCCGCGACCCATGTCTGCGTCAGTCGCGACCAGGACCTGGCCGGCGCCCTGCGCATGACCGACCTGTCCCAGGCCGGGGTGCTGGAGACCTGGGGCATCAGCCTGGCGCTGGAGCGCTTCAGCGAGGCTTTCGGGGCGGACGCCATCTCGGTGGGATCGCGCCTGGTGGTGCTGCTGGAGCAGCGCCGTCGCGACGTGCTGGACCGGCTGATGGCCGAGGCCTACAAGCGTTGCCTGGAGCGCGGCACGCGCTTTGGCCTGATCAGCTGCGTGCCCTCGCTGGGGCCGCTGTTCGAACACTACGGCTTCCGCGAATACCTGCCGCCGCTGGTGCAGTCCAATGGCGAGGCGCTGCTGCGCATGGTGATGGTCTGCGAGGACGCGGACCATTTCGATGCCTGCGGTTCCAACCTGCTCGGGCTGGTGCGCAATGCCGCGGTGGGGCGTGAAGCCCGCGCGTGGCTGGAGCAGACCTTCCCGGTCCTGCACTGAGCCCTGCACGGTCCGGCCCGGCACGCAGGTGCCGGGCGCCTACTCGGCGGGCGTTTCCGGCTCGGGGCGCGCCGCTTCCGGGCTGACGCGTTCGATGGTGTGGCGCAGCTCGCGGCCGAGGATGGTCTTGGCGTCCTTGGCCCAGGCGTCCATGCGCGCGTCGAACAGCAGCTTGCTGTTCTCGTCCGGCCACACCAGGCGCAGCTCGCGCAGCTTCTGGATGAAGCTGCGGAACAAGGCCTTGTCGAAGAATTCCGGCGCCGCCGGGGCGTACAGCAGGCTCAGGCGCTGGGCCGCCTGCTGGCACAGGCTTTCCAGTTCCGCCGCGGCGAGCACGCCGGGGCCGTTCTTCACCAGGATCGAGATGGCGATGTAATAGCGCTCGAAAGCCTGCTGCAGCGAATGGCCGATCGCGCGCAGGCGGAACACCTCGTCGGTCTGTCCGGCGTTGCGCTGCAGGATGCCGCCATCGTCATCGCCCACCCGCTCCATCAGCCCGGCATCGACGAACACCTGCACCACGCGCCCGATGCGCTCGGCGAACTGGTCCTCGGTCCAGGGCAGGAACAGCTCGGTCTGCAGGAACGGGTACAGCGAGCGCCCCAGCTTGACCACCCGGTTGCAGGACATGCGGCGGTTGTTCTGGAAGCAGCAGGCGATCCACGAGGCGGCGGTAAACAGATGCACCACGTTGTTGCGGTAGTAGCTGAGCAGCACCGCGGTGTCCTCGTCGACCACGTCGATGACATCGCCCAGCGGGTGGCTGATGCGACGGATGACGTTGATCTCCAGGCCGTGGGCGATGATGCGCTCGGCGCTGTGCGGGGTGACGGTGACCCGGTCCGAGTACGGCATGCGCGAGAGCAGCGTCTTGGACAGCTCGATCTGCGCGATCAGGTCCGACTCGGCCATCGCATGCTTGGGCGTGGACAGCAGCGCCAGGGCCAGCAGGTTGATCGGGTTGACGTCGGCGGCGCCGTTGATGCGTACGTGGATCTCGTTGGCCAGCTGGTCGATGGTGTCCGACAGCCAGGCCGGCTTCTCCTCCTCGCCCAGCGGCTGGCCATCCCAGTCCGGGGCGCGCTCTGCCAGGATGCGGGTCAGCGGGATGGCCTCGCCGAAGTTCACCACCACCTGGCCGTAGTCCGAGCGCAGGATCTTGGGGATGGACCACAGCAGGCCCCAGATGGATTCCTTGGCCTTGGGGCGGCCTGAGAGTTCGTCCAGGTAGCTGGAGCCCTCGATCAGCTTCTCGTAGCCGATGTAGATCGGCTGGAACAGCACCGGGCGCCGCGGCTGGCGCAGGTAGGCGCGCACGGTCATGGACAGCATGCCGCCCTTGGGCTGCAGCAGGCGCCCGGTGCGCGAGCGCCCGCCTTCGATGAAGTACTCGATGGAGTAACCGCCGGCCACCAGCTGCGCCACGTACTCGGTGAACACCGCCGAGTACAGCGGGTTGCCGCGGAAGGAGCGGCGCATGAAGAACGCCCCGCCCTTGCGCAGCAGGGTGCCGATCACCGGCAGGTTGAGGTTGATGCCCGCGGCGATGTGCGGCGGCACGATGCCGCGTTCGTACAGCAGGTAGGACAGCAGCAGGTAATCCATGTGGCTGCGGTGGCTGGGCACATAGACCACCTCGTGCCCGGGCGCGGCTTCCTTCAGCGTGTCCAGGTGGTGCACCAGCACGCCGCGGTAGATGCGGTTCCACACATGGCTGAGCAGGAAGCTGGCCGAGCGCACCACCGGGTTGGAGTAGTCCGCGGCGATCTCCCAGGCATAGGCCTGGGCCTTGCGCCAGGTGTCCTCGGGCTTGGCGCTGTCGCGGCGGGCCTGGTCGGCGATGGCCTGCTTGACCGGCTCGGAGGCCAGCACCTGGTCCACCAGCAGGCGTCGGGTGGACAGGTCCGGGCCGATCACCGCCTCGCGGATGCGGTTGAAGTGGGTCCGCAGCACGCGCGAGAGCTTGCGCACGGTGCGCTCGGGTTCCAGGCCTTCGTCGATGGTCTGGCGCAGCGACACCGGCGGGGAGAAGCGCACGATGGTGTCGCGGCCGTTGAGCAGCAGCGCCAGCAGCCGGCGGAAGCGGCCGACGATGGCCCAGTTCTCCGAGAACAGCACCGAGAACCAGCCGCTGGCCTTGTCCGGCGAGCGGCCCACGAAGATCGACACCGGCACCAGCTGGACGTCGAGTTCGCGATGGAAGCGGTGCGCCTGCAGCAGCTTGGCCAGCGAGCCGGAATGGGTCTTGGTGCTGCCGGCCTCGGGGATCAGCGTGCTGGCGTTGCGGCGGGACAGGGCGACGTAGGCGCGCTTGCGGCCCAGCATGTCCCCGGGCAGCGGCACCAGCGGCGAGGGCAGGCCGGCGTCCTGGCAGGCGCGGTCCAGGATCATCGCGTTGGACAGGCCGTAGTCTTCCAGCACGTAGCAGACCGGGCGGTCGTCGATCAGGTCGCGCGGAACGTCCGGTTCGATGCTCAGGCTGAGCCAGGGATCGACCACGCGCCGGGTCAGCCGGCTCCACAGCGGCGGCCTTGCCGCGCGCGCGGGCACCGTGGCCGGCAACGACCGCGAGGCGGCCACCGGCGCCTCGCTGGGCACCTGTGCGGCCGGCGTCTCGGGGGGCTGCGGGGGAGGAAAGGGGAGCGGGTTCTGGTCGGGCATCGGCGACATTATGGCTTAGCGGCCCGGGCGACCTTGTCGGCCGGACGCGCCGGCGGGGATTTGTCGTCCGCTGCAGGCTTGGCCTGGTCGGCAGCCGGGTCCGGCGGCTGTGGGTCCGGTGCCTGCGCACCCTGGCGCGCTGCCTCGGCCTGGGCCAGCACGTCGGCCGGGTACCAGTGCCCGTTGCGGCGCTTCATCTGCACGGTGTGGACGATCTCGCGCTCGCCCAGCGGGTAGCGGATCTCCACCTGCGCCACATCGCCCTGCTCGGAGATCAGGCCGGTGCGCAGCCTGTCCAGGCTGGCATCCAGGTCCAGCCCATAGCTGGCGGTCACCGACTTGAACGCCTTCGCCAGCGGCGCCAGCTTCGAAAGGCCCGGCAGCAGGCCGGCCTTGCGCAGGTCGGTGGCGCTGCCCAGGCCGGTGGCGCGCGCGCCCACGACCAGTTCGCGCACCGCCAGGTGCGCGCGGGTGGCATCGGCCAACGGTGCGTTTTGGGCCCAGTCGCCGAGCGCCTGGATCACCTGCACGTAGTAACGGCGCTGCGGCTCGGGATAGTCGCTCTGGTACTGCACGTACTGACTGCCGAACAGCGCCAGGGTGCGTGCGGCGGCCTTGAGGTCGCGCTCCTGACGGGCGAACTGCCGGTCGAAGGCGGCATTGAGCCGGCGTTCGGCGTCGGGGGTGGTCAGGGTGGTCAGCAAGCCGGGCACACGCTCGCCCAGCGGCAGCTCGGCCAGCGGCCAGTCGCTGCGGCCTTCGCGCCAGGCCTGGTCCAGCGCCTGCAGATCCTCGGCCGGCGCGGCGGCGCGGGCGAAGCCGGCCAGGTCGTTGCGGCGCAGGTGTTCGGCCAGGGCCTTGACCGAGGCGGCCGGCTGCGAGCTGGCGCCGGCCAGCGGCGCAGGCGCGGGCTTGCAGGCGGTCAGCCACAGCGACATCGCCAGCCCGGTCACGATCAGTGGCCGCCGGGCGGCCTGGAGTACTTGCCTCATTGCCGGTGATCCCCGAAATCCGGGTTCATCTTGGCTGCTGCCGACGCGACTCGGCAAGGGAGCCGGCCGGCGCGGGCCGGCAGCGATGCTGGATTCTTCCGAGGCGGGTGCCCCCTGTGGGAGCGGCGCGCCGACTCGGATGCGTCGCCCGGCCGCATCCAAAAAAAAGCTCCGACCCTTGCGAGGCGGAGCTTTCCAAGACGGCACGAGGCCGTAGGACAGGTTTGTGGCAACGTTCCGGCAGCACCGGACGGCGCACAGCGTACGCGCCACATCAAGCTAATGCAATACCTGAAGAAGACTCACATAAACCATTGATTTTAAAGGGTAGATTCTTGAATCTCATCCTGGATCGCGCGAGCTGCCGCCTGCGGATCGGCGGCCAGGCGGATCGGGCGCCCGACCACGATGGCGTCGGCGCCACGGGCAAACGCCTCGCCCACGCCCAGGGTGCGCTTCTGGTCGTCGCCCACCGGCCCGCCGGGACGGATGCCTGGACAGACGATGGAGAAGCCGGGCCCGGTGGCCGCGCGGATCAAGCCGGCCTCCTGCCCCGAGCAGATCACCCCGTCGATGCCTGCGGCCTGCGCAGCCAGGGCGCGCTCGACCACCACCGTCTCCGGAGCCTTGTCGATGCCCATGCCGCGCAGGTCATCGCCATCCATCGAGGTCAGCACGGTCACCGCCAGCAGGCGCAGGTCGCCGGCGCGCGCGGTGGCCGCCGCTTCCATCATCGCCGGGTGCCAGCCGTGGATGGTGGCGAAGGTCACCGGCCAGCGCGACAGCCCGGAGATCACCCCGGCGATGGTGGCCGGGATGTCGAAGAACTTCAGGTCCACGAAGATCTTCTTTTCGCGCTTGGCCAACGCGTCGAGCACGGTGAAGTAATCGCCCGAGGCCAGCAGCTCCATGCCGATCTTGTAGAAGCTGACCGTATCGCCCAAGCGGTCCACCCATTCCAGGGCCTGGGCGCCATCGTGCGCATCCAGGGCGAAGATCAGGCGGTCCTGGGCAGCCAGGTGCAGCGGGGCACGCGGGGTGCGGGGCTGTGCGTTCACTCGGCCACCTCCAGCGCGGCGCGTTTGGCGGCGCGGCGGGACTCGCGCGGCTGCTTGAAGTCGTTGCCGAACAGTGCCGATTCCCAGGACCCGTAGGTCGGCCCGGGCAGCATCCACCAGCGCTGGCCGAACCATTGGCCGTACTGGGCCAGCAGGCGCGCCCGTCCCTCGGGCGTGTTCTGGTCGATATGGACGAAATCGCCCAGCTGGTCGCCGAACTGCATCAGCACGCGGTAGCGCTGCCCGGCCAGGCGACGGCGGCAATCCTTCTCGCTGCCCTTGGACTGGCAGCCGGGCACCTGCGTGCCCAGGCCCAGGAACACGCTGTCATCGGCCACTGGCAAGCCGGCCTGGCGCAGGTTGGACAGGGTGGCGTCCTTGAGCTGGACGGCGCGGTTGGAGATGTAGACCAGGGTGATGCCGCGGGCATTGGCGGCCTTGGCGAAGTCCACCACGCCCGGCACCGGCCTGGCCTTGGCCTCGGCGACCCAGGCATTCCAGGTGGCGTCGCTGTACTCGGCATTGTCGCGGATCAGGCGCGCCTGGTAGGGCGAGTTGTCCAGCACGGTCTCGTCCAGGTCCAGCACGATGGCGGGCTTGAGGCCTTTGACGGCATTGCCGCGTTCGGCCGGCACCAGCGCGTCCCAGTCGCGCGAGGCCAGGGCGGCCTCCAGCTGCGCGGTGGCCGCGCGGTAGGTCTGCGTGGCCGCGGCCTGGTATTCGGCCGAGCGCTGCACCCACAGCACGGCATTGAGGTTGTCGTCGGCCGGGGCGGTGGGGGTGGTGGGAACCGGCTGGACTGCCGGGGCGGTCGCGGCCGGCGGCGCGGACTGGCAGGCGGCGAGCAGCAGGCCGCAGGCGGCCAGCAGCGAGGGAAGCGCGAGACGGGGCATGGGCGGGACCGGTGAAAACTGCGGCGCGATTCTACAGCCTCGCGCCGCCGCGCCGGCCCGCCCGGCCGGGCCAGGGCGCTATCCTGCCCGGCCCGTTGTCCGCTGGAGAGTCCCGTGAGCGAAGCATCCCAAGCCCGGTCCCTGCCCGTGCTGGAGCCTGCGCAGGCGCGCCTGCTGGGTTGTCTGATCGAGAAGGAGGCCACCACGCCGGACGTCTATCCGCTGACGGTCAACGCCGCCCAGTCCGCCGCCAATCAAAAGACCGCGCGCGAGCCGGTGATGGCGCTGGATGCCGGCCAGGTGCAGCACGGCCTGCGCGCGCTGGAGCAACTGGGCCTGGCCCGGCAGCAGTTCTCCTCGCGTGCCGAGCGCTACGAGCACACGCTCTCGCGTCACTTCAGCCTGCCCAACCAGCAGGTCGCGCTGCTGGCCCTGCTGCTGCTGCGCGGGGCGCAGACGCCGCACGAGCTGCTGGCGCGCGCTGAGCGGCTGGCCAAGTTCGCCGATGTGGAGGATCTCAAGCATCACCTGGACCGCATGATTGGCCGCGAGCCGTCGCTGGTGGTGCTGATCCCGCGCGGGCCCGGCCAGCGCGAGGACCGTTACATGCATCTGCTGTCCGGGCCGGTGGATGTGGCGGCGGTGGCGGCGCGTGCGCCGTCGGCATCTTCCGCTGCGTCCGCGTCGGGTATGGGCGCGGCCGAGTTCGAGCAGCGGATCGCTGAGTTGGAAGCGCGGGTGGCGGCGCTGGAGGAAGCGCTGGCGGCGCGGGATCATACAGCGGGCTGATTCTCGAAGCCGTCGCTTTCTTGCCAGTACTCGACGGCCCCATATTCAGCTGATGCATTCGTGCTGGAGCGGCGGTCTAGGAAGATTTACTTGCTCGACAACCACCACTGGGTGCTGGGTTCACGTGGCATGCGCGTACAGTTCCACTGAGTTGGTTAACGTCAATCAGCAGCCGTATCGCCAGCTATTTCATCAACAGGGCAAGCCATGGACGACCTGAAATCGCTGCTGGAGAAGATTGGGTCCGTGGCCGATTTCGCCGGCATCGACGTGGTGGATGCGAACACGTTGGGTCTGTGCAAGAGCGCTCCGCTACACGTTGCAGCGGTCTGGGGCGATTGCGAGGCGATCACGCTGCTGGTCGAAGCTGGCGCTTTCATCGATCAGCGCGGGGAGGATGGCTTCACGCCCTTAATGGAAGCGGTGGCCCAGGGACATAAGGATGCGGTCGATCTTTTGATTTCACTCGGCGCCGCTCCACTGCGAAATGACGACGGTCAACTTCCGAGCGACTACGCGAGAGTTGGAGGAAATGAAGAGCTCTCACAGCTCTTGGCGCGGCGCGGCTACTAGCCTCACGCTGGCAACCCTTGAAAAGCGCTTAGTTGCGACCGCGGACTGTTCCATCCGGCAGTCGCGTCCGATGCAAGGCTGCGTATGTGCATCGCTCGCACCGGCATGAGCAGCCTTAGCGCCGATCCCGCTGCGAGTTGCAAGGGAATGCAGATTCGATCAGCTATGACAACAGTAAGTCGCGCCTGAGGCGCGGCTTTCAACGGCGAAGCCGGTCAAGCCTTTGATCTTGCTCTGGCTTTCGGCTCTTGCTCCGAACCCTTTGAAAGGCGAAAGCGAAGCCACGGCAAAGTCAGGAGCAAGGGCTTTCGCGCTTGCAGCGCGAGTGACTTTTGTCTTGTCAAAAGTCACCAAAACCGCTTCCGCCGGACACTCGCCGCCGCTGCACGGCGGTCCCCTGCGCTCCTCGGAAAAAACGGGACGGCGCTCAACTCGCTTCGCTCAAACAGGCGCGCCTCTTCGCCCGTTTTTTCCTCCGGTGCTCGGCGAGCTTTACGGCTCCAAAGGTCAAAGGCAAAGAGCAAGATCAAGAGCAACGGCAACGGCAACAGCAACAGCAACGGCAACAGCAACAGCAACAGCAACAGCAACGGCAACGGCAACGGCAACAGCAACAGCAACAGCAAGATCAATGGCAGGAGATCCACGCCCGCCATCTGGGTACCGTCCCGATACGCGGGTGAGAGCATGAGTGCCCGTGGTCTGTAGCTGCGTCAGCTATCGAACAGCGCCTGGATTGCCGCCAGGCCGGCCTTGGCGCGTTCCTGCTTGTGCTGCGCATCCAGCTCCGGGTCGGCGCCGTCGCGCTGCAGCTCGCTGGGCGGCAGCTCGTCGAGGAAACGGCTGGGCTTGAGCCGGATCAGCTCGCGGAACTTGCGGGTCATGCGGCTGTGGCTGAGGTACAGCCCTTCCTTGGCGCGGGTAATGCCCACGTACATCAGGCGGCGTTCCTCTTCCAGCGATCCTTCCTCCATCGCCGTCTCGTGCGGCAGCACGCCGTCCTCGCAGCCGACGATGAAGACGTAGCGAAACTCCAGCCCCTTGGCCGCGTGCAGGGTCATCATCCGGACCTGGTTGCCGCCATCGTCCTTGTCGTTGCGCGACAGCAGGGCCAGCTGCGCGGCCAGGTCGCCGACACTGGCACCACGCACGCCGCCTTCGAACCATTCGGCAAGTTCCTCCACGTTGGCCTTGCGTCGCTGGTAGCCGGCTTCGTCCTTGCTCTGCGCACGCAGGTCGGCCAGCAGGCCCGAGCGCTCGGCCAGCTCACGCACCAGTTCTGCGGCGGTGAAGCGCGAGGCCTTCTCGCGCAACTCGGCCAGGATGTCGTTGAAGCGGGACAGGCCATTGGCCGCGCGCGGGCTCAGCGCCTGCAGCACGGTCATCGACTCGCAGGCGCGCGCCATCGGGATGTGGCGCTGCTGGGCCAGTTCGGCCAGCTTGGCCAGCGAGGTGGCGCCGACCTCGCGCTTGGGCGACTGCACCGCGCGCAGGAAGGCCGCGTCGTCGTCGGGATTGGCCACCAGGCGTAGCCAGCTCAGCGTGTCCTTGACCTCCTGGCGTTCAAGGAAGGCGGTGCCGCCGGTGAGGTGATACGGCACGCGCAGCAGCTGCAGCGCCTTTTCGATGACCCGCGACTGGAAGTTGCCGCGGAACAGCACGCAGAACTCGCTCCAGGGCACCTGCTTGGAAATGCCCAGGAAGGAGATCTCCGCGGCGACCTTCTCCGCCTCGTGGTCGTTGTCGCGGCACTCCCACACGCGGATGCGCTGGCCGTCGGCCTGGTCGGACCACAGCGTCTTGAGGTGCTCGTGCGGGTTGTGGGCGATCAGCGCGTTGGCCGCGCGCAGCACGCGGTTGGAGCAGCGGTAATTCTGCTCCAGCTTGATGATCTGCAGCGCCGGATAGTCGCGGCCCATCTGCAGCAGGTTGTCCGGATTGGCGCCGCGCCAGGCGTAGATGCTCTGGTCGTCGTCGCCCACGCAGGTGAAGTCGCCGCGCTCGCCGGCCAGGGCCTTGAGCAGCCGGTACTGGGCATCGTTGGTGTCCTGGCACTCGTCCACCAGCAGGTAGCCGATGCGCTCGCGCCAGGCCAGGGTGATGTCGTGGTGTTCTTCCAGGATCTGCACCGGCAGTCGGATCAGGTCGTCGAAATCCACCGCGTTGAAGCTGTTCAGGCGGGCCTGGTAGAGCTCGTAGAAGGTCGCCGCGCTGACCTCGCGCGGGCTGCGCGCGGCGGCCATGGCCTGCTCCGGCGACAGGCCCATGTTCTTAGCGCGCGAGATCAGCAACTTGATCATCTCGATCTCGTCGGGCTTGGCCCCGCCCATCAGATCCTTGATCTGCGCGGCCGAGTCGTCGGCGTCGAAGATCGAGAAGTTGCGTTTCAGGCCGGCGGCCTCGTGCTCGATCTGCAGGAACTTCAGGCCCAGCGCGTGGAAGGTGCAGATGGTCAGGCCATCGGCCGCATCGCCGCGGATGCGCTTGGCCAGGCGCTCGCGCATTTCCTTGGCGGCCTTGTTGGTGAAGGTGATCGCCGCGATGCGCTTGGCCGGCATGCGCCCAGAGCCGATCAGGTGGGCGATCTTCTCGATGATCACGCGGGTCTTGCCGCTGCCTGCGCCGGCCAGCACCAGCAGGGGGCCATGCACGTGCAGCACGGCGGCGCGTTGGGGGGGGTTGAGGAAATCCATGAAACCAGGAACGAGTGGAGAGGAACGAGGAACGAGTGCGGGCCGCTGCTGCCCCTCGGAAGTGACAGAATACCGCGCACCGGCACAGCACTCGCTTTCACTCGTTTCTCGTTTCTCTCAACTCGTTCCTCGCCTCATGGCCAAGCTCTACTTCTACTACTCGGCGATGAATGCCGGGAAGACCACCACCCTGCTGCAGTCGGCGCACAACTACCGCGAGCGCGGGATGCGCACGTTGATCCTGACGCCGCGCCTGGATGACCGCGCCGGGCACGGGGTGGTGGCCTCGCGCATCGGGCTGCGGGCCGAGGGCGTGGCGTTCGACCCGCGCACCGACCTGGAGGCGCTGGTGCGCGCGGAGATCGCCGCGCATGGGCCGCTGCACTGCGTGCTGGTGGACGAGGCGCAGTTCCTGGCGCGCGCGCAGGTGTGGCAGCTGACCGAGGTGGTCGATGCGCTGCGCCTGCCGGTGCTGTGCTACGGGCTGCGCACGGACTTCCGTGGCGAGCTGTTCGAGGGCAGCCAGTACCTGCTGGCCTGGGCCGACGAGCTCAGCGAGATCAAGACCATCTGCCATACCGGCGCCAAGGCCACCATGACCGTGCGCGTGGACGAGGCCGGGCGGGCGGTGCAGGACGGGCCGCAGGTGGAGATCGGCGGCAACGAGCGCTACGTCTCGGTCAGCCGCGCCGAGTTCAAGAAGATCAGCCGCGGCGAAGGCGTGATCGAACCGGTGCAGGCCAGCCTGCCGCTCTAGCCGAGGCCCCGGGCGCGCTCAGCGGCTGCCCGCGGAGGCGCCCTGCAGCTGGCATTGCTGTCGGATCTGCGCGACCTGGCGCGGGATCAGGCCGCCGTCGGGCTGCGTGCGGGCCAGGGTGCGTTGCAGCGCCTCCAGCGACGCCAGGGCGGCCTGGCGCTGGCCGAGCCGGCACCGCGCCTCGGCCGCGAAAGCCTGCGCGCGCCAGCGCATCTTGGGGATCTCGCTGCCGCCGCCGGGGAGCTGGGCCAGCCGGTCCAGCGCCTGCAGGGCAGGGCCGTCCAGCGGCTGGCTGCGGGCGTCCAGGCGCGCCTGGGTGACCTCGGCATAGCCCGTGCGCGGGTCCTGCGCGCCGTAGCCGACGCGGGTGAGCTTGACCGCGCGATCCAGCCAGGGCGCGGCCGCGGCCGGGTCGCTGGCGGCCAGGGTCTCGCCGATCAGCCGGTCGGTCTCCCCGACCAGGGCATGGCTGGCGCCGAAGCGGGCCACCCGCATCTGCCGGGCGGCCTGCAGGTAGCGCAGGGCCTGCGCGTCCTGCCCGGCCTCGTGCAGCACCAGGCCATAGTTGAACAGGCCGGCGGCCAGCAGCGAGGCGTTTTCCTCGCGTCGCCAGATCGCCACCGCCTTGCGCACGTCGGCCAGGGCCTGCGCCGTCTGGCCGCGCTCCATGGCGATGATGGCCAGCGAGTTCCAGCCCAGGGCGACCTCACGGTGTTCCGGACCGAGCGCGGCCACGGTCTGGGCCAGCAGCGTGCGCATCTGCGCGTCGGCCTGGGTGTACCGGCCCAGGTCCACCTCCACCGCCAGGCGCTGGCGGCGCAGGGACAGCAGGATGGGGTGATGGCGGCTCTGGCTCTGTTCGGCCAGGGCGATGGCCTCATCGTAGGTGCGCAGGGCCATGTCGCTGTCGCCCAGGCCGCGGTAGGCCAGCCCCAGGCTGCGCAGGATCTCCACCGCCAGCGGGCCATCGGCGCCGGCACGCTGGCGCTGCCATGCAAGGGCGCCGCGGAACCCGGCGATGGCGTCTTCGGCCCGGCCCAGGTCGTTCTGCAGCAGCGCCAGGTCGAACAGGTTCTCGGCGATGCCGGCATCGTTGCCGGTCTGCCGGCGCAGGGCCATGGCGCGCTCGAACAAGGCCTTGGCGTCCTCGCGCTGGCCCTGCAGCCGGCGGCAGCGGCCGTACTGGGAGAGGTAGTCCGATTCGACCTGCTTGGACAGCAGGCGATCGCGCAGGGGGTGCACGGGCCACAGCGGGGCCAGCAGGTTCACGCACTCGCCGGTGCGGCCCAGCAGGCGCAGCACGCGGGCGTGCTGGGCGGCGGCCGAATACCGCAGATCGGCGGTGGCCTCCGAGCCCAGGTGCTGCAGCAGCTGTCGCTGGCGCTTGAGCAGTTCCAGCGCGTGCAGGTAGTCGCCCGCGGCGATCTGCAGGCGCGCCAGCACGCCCAGCAGCTCGGCATGCGCGGCGGGCAGGCCCGCCAGCTCCTGCTCGCCGCGGCGCTCGCCCTCCTCCAGCAGGCGCCGGGTTTCGTCGGTGTTGCCGTCGTTGCGGCGGCCGGCGTCCTCGATCAGGCCGATGACGAAATCCTGCATCGCCTGCGCGCGCCGGGCCTCGTTGACCGCCTGGCGGGTCTGCCAGAAGCTGATGCCGGCCGCGGCCAGCAGGCCGAGCGAGAACAGCGTGCCGAAGGCGATCCCCCAGCGGTGCCGGTGCACGTACTTCTGCAGGCGGTAGCCCAGGCTTTGCGGGCGCGCCTGCACCGGGCGGCCTTCGCGATAGTGGCCCAGGTCCTGCAGCAGGGCCTCCACCGAGGAGTAGCGCTGTTCCGGCGCCTTGGCCAGGGCCTTGAGGGTGATGTTGTCCAGATCGCCGCGCAGCTGGCGGGCCAGGCGCTTGTGTTCGGGCGAGGGCGCACCGTCGGTGCGGCGCAGGACGGCGCTGGAGGGCTTGAGCGGCTCGACGCTGAGGATCGCCCGCTCCCATTCGGCATCGCTCTGGCGGCGCAGGCGGTAGGGCTTGTCGCCGGTCAGCAGCTCGTACAGCACCACGCCCAGCGAGTACACGTCGGTGCGGGTGCTGACCGGCTCGCCGCGGATCTGCTCGGGGGCGGCGTAGTGCAGGGTGAAGGCGCGCACCTCGGTGCGGGCGCCATCGGCCACCGCCTCGCCCAGCAGCTTGGCGATGCCGAAATCCAGCAGCCTGACCTGGCCGTCGGCGGTCACCAGGATGTTGGAGGGCTTGAGGTCGCGGTGCACCACCAGGTTGGTGTGGGCGTGGCTGACCGCCTGGCAGACCTGGTTGAACAGGCCCAGCCGCGCTTCCAGCGTCAGCGGCGTGCGCCGGCAGTAGTCGGTGATGGTCTCGCCTTCGACGTAGTCCAGCACCAGGTAGGGCTGGTGCTGGTCGCTGACCCCGGCGCCGAGCAGGCGCGCGATGTTGGGATGGGCCAGGCGCCCCAGGATCTGGCGTTCGCGGGCGAAGCGTTCCTGCAGGCCGGGGTCGGCCACGCCCGGGCGCAGCAGCTTCAGCGCGACCTTGCGCTCGTACAGGCCATCGGCGCGCTCGGCCAGCCACACCATGCCCATGCCGCCTTCGCCCAGCGGCTGCAGCAGCCGGTAGGGGCCGATGTGGGTGTCGCGCAGGTCCGGCGGCGCGCGCTCGGGGATCAGCGGCGTATCGAGGATGGAGGTCTGGTCTTCCTCCAGCGCCAGCAGCGCGATCAACTCATCGGCCAGGGCCGGGTCTTCTGCGCGGATCGCCGCCAGCCGCGTGGCGCGCGCGGTGGCGGTCAGCTCGAGCAGCACGTCCAGTTGCGGGGACAGGCGCTGCCAGCGTGCGGCATCCATGGAGGCGGGTGGGAATTTAAGGCAGGGGCGGGGCGTTATTCCTCATGCCCCATCGAGGCCATGAGGAACAGCCGCGCCTTCTGCCAGTCGCGGCGGATGCTGCGCTCGGAGCGCTGCATCAGTTCGGCGATCTGCAGCTCGGACAGGCCGGCGAAGTAGCGCAGCTCCACCACCTTGGCCAGGCGCTCGTCGACGTTGGCCAGCCGGTCCAGCGCGCTGTTCAAGGCCAGCGTGGTCTCGTCCAGGCGCAAGCCGCCTTCCACGTCCTCGGGGATCTCGGCCACGCGCTTGAGGTCGCCGCCGCGCTTGCGCGCCAGGCGGCTGCGGGCGTAGTCCACCACCACGCTGCGCATGGCCGAGGCGGCGTAGGCGAAGAAGTGCGCGCGGTCGTCGAAACGCGCCGCGCCGCTGCTGCCCAGCAGCTTCAGGTAGGACTCGTGGACCAGGGCGGTGGCGTCCAGGGTCTGGTGCTGCTGGCCGGCCAGCTGGCGCCGGGCCATGGTGTGCAGCTCCTGGTAAAGCGTGGTCAGGACCCGGTCGAGTGCGGCGCGATCCCCCTCGCGCGCCGATCCCAGCCACAGGGTGATATCGGCAGCCTCGTCCATCTTGATGTGATTTCCCCACTTAACGAGCGGCGACTATAGCGGCAACCGGTCACGCGCGCGCGAAGCTCGCACACGGAACCACAGCGTCGATCGCCGCGCTTGCAGTGGCATGGATGCGCATTGCCTGGGTGGCAAGCGTCGAGGCGCGGACCTTGCAGTGACCGGCGCGCGCGAGTGCAGCGCATGGCTGATGACCTGATGGCCCGACACCGGCTCTTGAAGAAATCGGTTACATGCCTTAGCGCTGGCAGCCCGGGCACCACACGCTGGCGCGCTGACCGATGCTGGCATGGCGCAGGGCACGGCCGCAGCGCAGGCAGGCCTGGCCCTGGCGGCCATAGACCGACAGTTCCTGCTCGAAGTAGCCGGGCAGCCCGTCGGGGCTGATGAAGTCGCGCAGGGTGGTGCCGCCGCGGCCGATGGCATAGGCCAGCACCGACTTGACCGCATCGGCCAGCGCCAGGTAGCGCTCGCGCGAGACCTTGCCGGCGGCCCGCAGCGGCGAGATGCCGGCCATGAACAGGCTTTCGGCCGCGTAGATGTTGCCCACGCCCACCACCACGCGCTGGTCCATCAGAAAGCTCTTGACCGGCGCGCTGCGGCCGCGGCTCAGGGCGAACAGCAGGTCGCCGTCGAAGTCCTCGGACAAAGGCTCCGGGCCCAGGTCGCGCAACAGCTCGTGGGTCTGGCCCGGCGGCTGCCACAGCAGGCAGCCGAAGCGGCGCGGATCGTTCAAGCGCAGCACCTGGCCCGAGTCCAGGGCGATGTCCACGTGGTCGTGCGTGCGCAGTGGCGTGTCGGCCGGGAGCACGCGCAGGCTGCCGCTCATGCCCAGGTGCAGGATCGCCGCGCCGGCCTCGGTCTCCAGCAGCAGGTACTTGGCGCGACGACCGACCTGGCCGATGCGCTGGCCCGGCAACAGCTGGGACACCTGCTCCGGGATCGGCCAGCGCAGGTCGGCGCGGCGCAGCGTCACCGCGCGCACGCGCCGGCCTTCCACGTGCGGGGCCAGGCCGCGGCGGGTGGTTTCGACTTCGGGCAGTTCGGGCACGGGTGTGGGCCTTCAGCAGGGGGAGCCGATCAACATGGGGCGTGCCGGCGGGCGGTCCAAGCCGCAGCGTGCGCTGCGCTCAGCTGCTGGCGAAGTAGCGGCCGTTGTCGTAGCGCACTTTCAGCGCCCCGCCGTAGGCCTGGCTGAGCAGGGCGTCGGTCAGCACCGCCTGGCGGCTGCCGTCGGCCAGCACCGTGCCGGCGCGCAGCAGCACCACGCGGTCGATCTCCGGCACGATCTCCTCGATGTGGTGGGTCACCAGCACCAGGGTGATGCCCTCGCGCGCCAGCTGCGACATCAGCCCGGTGAAGTCGCGCTGGGCGATCAGGTCCAGGCCGGCGGTGGGCTCATCCAGCAGCAGCGCCTTGGGCCGGTGCACCAGCGCCCGGGCGATCAGCACCCGGCGCATTTGCCCGGTGGACAGCTCGCCCACCTCGCGCGCTGCCAGGTCCAAGGCGCCGACCTGCGCCAGCGCCTGCGTCGCGCGCGTGCGATGCTCGGCGGTGACCGGCACATCGATGGGCAGGGCGAAGCTGGCGAAGAAGCCGGTGACCACCGCGTCTTCCACCGTCAGCGACGGCATGGACTGCAGGTCGGCGGTGAGGTCGCTGGTCACCACGCCCAGCTGCGCGCGCAGGTCCTGGGTGCGCCAGCGCACCTGGCCCATCAGCCGCACCGGCGCCTGGCCTTCGCGGGCCAGCGGGTACAGCTCGCGGTTGATCAGCTTGATGAAGGTGGACTTGCCGCAGCCATTGGCGCCCAGCAGGGCGGTGTGCTGGCCCAGGTCGATACGCAGCGACACCGCGTCCAGGGCGCGGGCGGTGCCGCGGATCACGGTGGCGTGGTCCAGTTCGATCAGCGGCGCGGTCTGTGGGATGTCTGTCATGAAGGCAAGCTGGCCGTCATCAACACCATACGGCGACGACGGGTGAAGTCCGAAAGCGCAGCCCCCATTATGACGGCCACGCCCTCGGGAGGGGCACGGCATGGGACGGGTGGAGATGGATTGGGTCGGGTTTCTGGTGGGCGGCGTGGCCGGGTTGGGCGCCTGGGAGCTGGCGTTGGTGGGGCTGGGCTTCGTGCAGCTGACCATTTTCGCGGTGACGCTATACCTGCATCGCAGCCAGGCGCATCGCGGGGTAGATTTCCACCCGGCGATCGCCCATGTGTTCCGCTTCTGGACGTGGCTGACCACCTCGATGATCACCCGCGAGTGGGTGGCCATCCACCGCAAGCACCACGCCAAGGTGGAGACCGAGGAAGACCCGCACAGCCCGCGTACCAAGGGCATCGGCCGGGTGTTCTGGAACGGCGTGGAGCTCTACCGCCAGGCGCGCAGCGAGCGCGCGGACATCGCCCAGTACGGCAAGGGCGCGCCGGAGGACTGGATCGAGCGGCACCTGTACACGCCGCACGCCAATCTGGGCCCGCTGGCCCTGTTCGTCATGAACTTCGTCCTGTTCGGCCTGCCCGGCATCGCGCTGTGGGCGATCCAGATGGCGTGGATCCCGTTCTGGGCCGCCGGGGTGATCAACGGACTGGGCCACTGGTGGGGCTATCGCAATTTCGAATCGGCCGACACCTCGACCAACCTCACGCCGTGGGCGGTGTGGATTGGCGGCGAGGAGCTGCACAACAACCACCACGCCTTCCCCAGCTCGGCGCGATTCTCCATGCGGCGCTGGGAGTTCGACATCGGCTGGGCGGCAATCCGCGTGCTGGCCGCGCTGGGCCTGGCCAAGGTGCTGCGCGTGGCGCCGCGCCTGGACCTGCGGCCGAACATCCACGTGCCCGATGCCGATACGCTCAGGGCGCTGCTGGCGCACCGCTTCCACGCCATGACCGAGTATCAGCGCCATGTGCTGGTCCCGGCTTTGCGCGAGGAGGCCGCGCAGGCCGGCGCGAAGCTGCGCACATGGCTGCCCACGCGCCTGCGCCGCGGCCTGGTCGATGACGGCCGCTGGCTCAAGCCCGATGCGCGCGAACAGATGCAGCGCTGGGTGGAACAGCATCCGCGCATCCACGCCCTGGTCGAGCACCGCCGCCGCCTGGCCGCCGTGCTGGAGGCGCGCAGCCACGACGCGGCCGAGCGCCTGCGCCAGCTGCAGCAGTGGTGCCAGGAGGCCGAGGCCAGCGGCATCCGCGTGCTGCAGGACTATGCGGCGCGCCTGCGTGGGTATGCGCTGGCGCAGTGATGGGCGCGCTCTTCGCACGCCCTGTCGCGACGGCCGGGCGATGCCTAGAATCGCGCATGCGCCCACTTCTCTTGATACTTGGTTGTCTGCCCTGTCTGGCGTGGGCCCAGGTCACCGCCACCGGCGATTACCTGGCGCGGATGGACCGCGACGGCGACGGCCGGGTCAGCCTGGAGGAGTATCTGGCATGGATGAGCTACAGCTTCGATGCGCGCGATCGCAACGGCGATGGCGTGCTCTCGCCCGATGAGCTGCCGGGCGGCCGCGGCAAGCCGATCACGCGCGAGCAGCACCGCGCACGCCTGACCGCCACCTTCCGCAAGCAGGACGTCAACGGCGATGGCTACCTGAGCGCCAGGGAGCTGGCCGCGCCACCGCAGTAGGTAAGGTGGATGACGCGCTTCCATCCACCATCGCCGTCGCGTCACGGACGGGCGGCGTGGGGGAGTAGCAGGCTTCGCGGCCACGGACGCCTCGGTGGACAAGCTTCGCGTTGTCCACCCTACGTAGGGTGGATGACGCTCTTCCATCCACCACCGCCACCGCGTCACGGACCAGGATGGGCGTGGCGGTGTAGCAGGCTTATCCGCCACGGCCGCCACGACCGCCACGGTGGACAAGCTTCGCGTTGTCACCCCTCGCAGGATGGATGACGCTCTTCCATCCACCACCGCCACCGCGTCACGGACCGGGGTGGGCGTGGCGGTGTAGCAGGCTTATCCGCCACGGACGCCTTGGTGGACAAGCTTCGCGTTGTCCACCCTACGTGGATGGCGCGCTTGCACCCATCATCGGCGAGCCCGGGGGGGCTGCCCGCTGTTTGCCCAACTGCCAAAACAAACAGAAGGCCGCCCTGAGGCGGCCTTCTGCACCAGACATGACGCCAGCGCTTACTTGGTGATATCCACGTCCTTGGTCTCGCGCAGGAACAGCGCGCCGATCACCAGCGTCATCAGGGCGATGCCGATCGGATACCACAGGCCCTTGTACATGTCGCCGGTGCCGGCCACCAGGCCGAAGGAGATCGCCGGCAGGAAGCCGCCGAACCAGCCGTTGCCGATGTGGTAGGGCAGGGACATGGAGGTGTAGCGGATGCGGGTGGGGAACAGCTCGACCAGATAGGCGGCGATCGGGCCGTAGACCATGGTCACGTACACCACCAGCACCCACAGGCAGAACAGCGCCATCGGCACGTTGATGCGCGCGGTGTCGGCCTTCTCCGGATAGCCGGCCGCGCTCAGCTGCGCCTTGAGCGACTTGCCGAAGTCGGCGGTCTTGCCTTTCAGGTCGGCCGAGGCCAGGCCCTCACCCTCGAACGAGGTCACTTCCGCATTGCCCACGTTGACCTTGGCCAGGGTGCCGGCCGGGGCGGCCTGCACGCTGTAGGGCACGCCGGCCTTGGTCAGCGCGGTGGCGGCGATGTCGCAGGAGCTGTTGAACTTGCGCACGCCCACCGGATCGAACTGGAAGCTGCAGGTGTCCGGGTCGGCCACGATCACCGCCGGGGCCTTGGCGCGGGCTTCTTCCACCGCCGGGTTGGCCGCATGGGTCAGACCCTTGAACAGCGGGATGTAGGTCACCGCGGCCAGCAGGCAGCCGGCCAGGATGATCTTCTTGCGGCCGATGCGGTCGGACAGCCAGCCGAAGAAGATGAACAACGGCGTGCCCAGCAGCAGCGCACCGGCGATCAGCAGGTAGGACACAGTGGCGTCGACCTTGAGCGTGCTGCTCAGGAAGAACAGGGCGTAGAACTGGCCGCCGTACCACACCACGGCCTGGCCGGCGGTGGCGCCCAGCAGCACCAGCAGCATCAGCTTGAGGTTGCCGCCCTTGACGCTGTCGCGGAACGGGGTCTTGGACCCCTTGCCCTCGGCCTTCATCTGCTGGAACAGCGGCGACTCGCTCAGCTGCAGGCGGATCCACACCGACACGCCCAGCAGGATGATCGACACCAGGAACGGGATGCGCCAGCCCCAGGCTTCGAAGGCCTCGTTGCCCAGCGCATAGCGGCAGGCCAGGATGATCGCCAGCGACAGGAACAGGCCCAGCGTGGCGGTGCACTGGATGAAGCTGGTGTACAGCCCGCGCTTGTCGTCGGGGGCGTGCTCGGCCACGTAGGTCGCCGCGCCGCCGTACTCGCCGCCCATGGCCAGACCCTGGGCCAGGCGCAGGATGATCAGGATCACCGGCGCGGCGAAGCCGATCGAGGCGTAGTTGGGCAGCACGCCCACCAGGAAGGTGGAGATGCCCATGATCAGGATGGTGACCAGGAAGGTGTACTTGCGGCCGATGCGATCGCCCAGGCTGCCGAAGAAGGCCGCACCGAACGGGCGCACGAAGAACCCGGCGGCAAAGGCCAGCAGGGCGAAGATCATGCCGGTGGTTTCATTGACGCCGCTGAAGAACTGCTTGGCGATGATGGCCGCCAGCGAGCCGTACAGGAAGAAGTCGTACCACTCGAAGACGGTGCCGAGGCTGGACGCGAAGATGACCTTCTTGTGGCCCTTGGTGAGGGCGGCCTTGTGGCCGCCTGGGATGGCGCTGCTGGACATGGATGCTTCCCCTCCGAAGCGATGACGCGTGCGAGACCGATGGTGCCGGCGCGCGCCGGCGTGAGTGGGGGCGGATCGTCAGCGGCATCCCTCCCAGGTGCCGCCGGCGACCCGCGCCCGGTGCGCGATCAGAAGCTGTACTTGGCGGTGAACTGCAGGCGCGAGATGTCGCCCGAGGCGCCGCTGACCACGTTGCGACGGCCGTACATCACCTCGGCGCCGATATCGATCTTGGGCAGCGGCGAGTAGAACAGGTTGGCGCGCAGGCTCTGCATGCGGGTGGTGCCCAGCGGCCCGGTGTGGGCGATGTCGCGGTCCATGTCCACAATGGAGTACATCATCGTGCTGCGCAGGGTCGGGGTGAACTTGTGGTTCCAGCCCACCCAGCCGGCGACGGTGTCGATCGCATGCAGGTCGCCCTGGGCATCCACTTCCACATCCGGGCCGCTGCCCAGGCCCATGTAGCTGGCGATGCCCTTGCCGTAGGTGGCCTGGTAGCTGATGGCGTTGGTGGGGCTGAGGATCCACTTGCCGCCGGCGGTGACCGCGCCGCCGATGGCGGTGTCGTCGGTCAGCGCGGTCTGGGTGGCGAACTCACGGGCGATGGCGGCCATGCCGAAGCTGCCCCAGTCGCCCTTCCAGGCATAGCGCACGGTCAGGTCCGGCATGCCGCCGCGATCGGAGGCCAGGGTCGCGCCGCCGCCGTTGTAGGCGCTGGTCAGGGTTTCGGGGTTTTCCGCCGACAGGCTCAGCCCGCCCTTGGTGTAGCGGATCTGCGCGCGGCGGCTGAAGAGCACGCCGTCGGTGGGGCCCAGGATGTCGGCCGCTTCGGGGAAGTTGGTCGCATCGATGAAGTTGGACCAGGTCTGGCCGGCCAGCCAGTTGTTCCAGGACAGATACGCATGGCGCAGCGTGCTGCCGTGCAGGTTGTTGATCTGGTTGGAGACGTTGTCCGACCCGAAGAAGTCCATTTCGATGAAGCCGGTCATGCGGTTGCCGTCTTCGGTGATGGTGTCCACGCCCACGTTGAAGCGCGAGAACTTGGCGTGGAAATCGGTATCGATGCCGCCGGCCTTGCCGCCTACCGGCGTCTGCTGCGGGATGTACAGCAGCCGGCCGACCGCGCCTTCGCCCAGCGCGCCATCGTAGGTCTTGGTGGTCAGGAAGTCGGCCTTCAGGAAGCCACCGAAACGGATGGTGGTGTTGGGGTTGGCGCCAGGCGTGAGCGTGATGCCCTGGATCGGCTTGTTCTGCGGCTGCACCGCCACCGGCTGCGCCACCGGGCCACTGCCCGGGGTGCCGGGGAACTTGGGCTGGGTGGTGCTGGCCACGCCCGCAGGTGCGGAGGTCACCGGCCCGCTCGGCGGCGGCGGCGGCGGCGGCGGGGCGGCCACGACGGGCGCCTGCTGGCGCTCCATCAGCGTCTGCACCATGGCTTCCAACTGGGCCACACGTGCTTCCAGCTCCTTCTCCTTGGCGGTCTGCGCCAGCACGGCGCCTGGCGCCATCAGGGCCAGCGTCAATGCGCAGGCCAGCGGACGTCTTGCCATCGATGCAATACGTGAAGTCATGTCGATCCCCTAGCGTTTGAAAGTCGCCGTCGAGCGGACGGCAACATCCGCATCACATTGCGGAATGGCAGCAGACTGCGCGTGGCTTCCTGCCGCCGGATATGCATCTTTGGTCGATAAATCCGCAACTTGCGACCATGGTCTAAGCGTTCTGCTGCACCGCGCAACGCGTGAATACGGCACACTGATCGCGTTGCTTGGAAGGCAGGTTCAGGCGTTTTTCTACCCCACTCATGCACGTGTTTTTGGAGGCTGCAATGACCGATCTGTACCCCGTGAATCCCGCGTTCGCCAAGCAGGCGCTCGTCGACCAGGCCGGCTACGAAGCGGCCTACCGGGAGTCCATCGAGCAGCCCGAAGCGTTCTGGGCCAAGGCCGCGCAACGCCTGGAGTGGTTCAAGCAGCCGACCCAGATCAAGGACGTCAGCTACGACCTGGAAGACTTCCGCATCAAGTGGTTCGCCGACGGCGAGCTCAACGCCAGCGTCAACTGCCTGGACCGCCAGCTGGCCGAGCGCGGCGACAAGGTCGCGCTGCTGTTCGAGCCGGACAGCCCGGACACGCCCAGCTACGGCGTGACCTATCGCGAACTGCACGAGCGCGTGTGCAAGCTGGGCAACGCGCTGCGCAACCTGGGCGTCAAGAAGGGCGACCGCGTCACCATCTACCTGCCGATGATTCCCGACGCGGCCGTGGCGATGCTGGCCTGCGCGCGCATCGGTGCGGTGCACTCGGTGGTGTTCGGTGGCTTTGCCGCCAATTCCATTGCCGACCGCGTGTCCGACTGCGGCAGCAAGCTGATCATCACCGCCGACGAAGGCCTGCGCGGCGGCAAGAAGGTGCCGCTGAAGCACAACGTCGATGCCGCGCTCAAGCTGCCCGGCACCAATACCGTGGAGACCGTGCTGGTGGTACGCCACACCGGCGGGGCGGTGGACATGCAGGCCCCGCGCGATCGCTGGTTCCACGACGTGGTGGACGGCCAGCCCGCCGAGTGCGAGCCCGAGCGCATGAATGCAGAGGACCCGCTGTTCATCCTCTACACCTCCGGTTCCACCGGCAAGCCCAAGGGCGTGCTGCACACCACCGGCGGCTACCTGCTGTGGGCCGCCTATACGCATGAAGTCGTGTTCGACCTGAAGGAAGACGACATCTACTGGTGCACCGCCGACGTGGGCTGGGTCACCGGCCACAGCTACATCGTCTACGGGCCGCTGGCCAACGGCGCCACCGCGCTGGTGTTCGAGGGCGTGCCCAACTATCCGGACGTCTCGCGCTTCTGGCAGGTGGTGGACAAGCACAAGGTCAGCATCTTCTACACCGCTCCCACCGCGATCCGCGCGCTGATGCGCGAGGGCGACGGCCCGGTCAAGCAGACCTCGCGCGCCTCGCTGCGCGTGCTGGGCACGGTGGGCGAGCCGATCAACCCCGAGGCCTGGCGCTGGTACTACGAGGTGGTGGGCGACTCGCGCTGCCCGATCGTGGACACCTGGTGGCAGACCGAGACCGGCGGCCACCTGATCACCCCGCTGCCCGGCGCCACCGCGCTCAAGCCCGGCTCGGCGACCGTGCCCTTCTTCGGCGTGCAGCCGGCGCTGGTCGATGCCAACGGCGCCGAGCTGGAAGGCGCCGCCGAAGGCAACCTGGTCATCAAGGATTCCTGGCCGGGCCAGATGCGCACGGTCTACGGCGACCACCAGCGCTTCATCGACACCTACTTCCGCACCTACCCGGGCAGCTACTTCACCGGTGACGGCTGCCGTCGCGACGAGGACGGCTACTACTGGATCACCGGCCGGGTGGACGATGTCATCAACGTCTCCGGCCACCGCATCGGCACGGCCGAGGTGGAGAGCGCGCTGGTCTCGCACCCCAAGGTCGCCGAGGCGGCGGTGGTGGGCTTCCCGCACGACATCAAGGGCCAGGGCATCTACGCCTACGTCACCCTGGTAGCCGGCGAGGAGCAGAGCGAGGCGCTGCTCAAGGAGCTGGTGGCGCACGTGCGCAAGGAGATCGGGCCGATCGCCTCGCCCGACCACCTGCAGTGGGCCCCGGGCCTGCCCAAGACGCGCTCGGGCAAGATCATGCGCCGCATCCTGCGCAAGATCGCCGAGAACGCGCCGGACCAGCTCGGCGACACCTCGACCCTGGCCGATCCGTCGGTGGTCGATTCACTGGTGAGCGAGCGCAAGGTCAAGTAGCCTCAACGCATGACGGCCCACCGCAGCGCACAGGCGCGCGGGGCTCCTGGGAGGGAGCTGGACGAAGTGGCGGGTTTGGGAGGGCCTGCCACTTCGTCGGTGCGTCACCATGGTTTTCATGTAACGTGATCCACATGCCCCCAGCCAACACCATCCTGGTCGCCGACGACCACCCGCTCTTCCGCGAGGCGCTGAGAGGCGCCGTCCAGCGGGTCCTGCCCGATGCCACCCTGCACGAGGCAGACAGCGTCGATGCGCTGTACACGCTGGTCGATGCCCATCCGGACGCCGACCTGCTGCTGCTGGACCTCAACATGCCCGGTGCCCACGGCTTCAACGCCCTGGTCCACCTGCGCGCCCTGCACCCGGAGCTGCCGGTGGTGGTGGTCTCCGCGCGCGAGGAGCCGGCGGTGATGCGCCGCGCGCTGGACCATGGCGCGCTGGGCTTCATCCCCAAGTCGGTGGACTCGGACACCATCGGCACGGCCATCGGCCAGGTGCTCGATGGCGAGCGCTGGGCGCCGGAAGAAGCGCACAACGCCCCGGCCATCGGCCGCGACGAGCAGGAAGTGGCCGAGCGCCTGCGCGATTTGACCCCGCAGCAGTTCCGCGTGCTGCAGATGCTGGGCGCTGGTCGGCTCAACAAGCAGATCGCCTACGACCTGGGCGTGTCCGAAGCCACCATCAAGGCCCACGTCACCGCCATCCTGCGCAAGCTGGGCGTGATCAACCGCACCCAGGCCGTGCTGATGGCCGGCCGCCTGTCGGTGGACCCCGATGGTCTGATCCCGCCACCCGAAGAAGACTGAGCATCTCGCCGTGGTTTCGTTCTTCTCCCTTTGAGAGGGAAGAACGGGGCAGGCGTTCGAGGTCCGCGCATTGAGCCATCCCTTGTCGCCTGTCGATGCGTCTGGCAACGTCTTGGCCGTCGGCGCGCGCGTCGCGCTCGTCAATATCCCGGACTGGCTGACCCATGACCTGCCGCTAGACGAAGCCGAAACGCTGCGCGCTTTGCAGGGCCAAACGCGAGTCATCGTGGAGATCGACGACGCCGGCTACGTTTGGTTTGGGAGCTCGCAAGACCGAACCTCAAGATGGTTCTGCCTGCAGCCCGCCGACGTCCGGATGGTAAGCGCGTCGGACTGATCCCGCGTGGACCAACACCTGAGTTAAGCCGCGCCGCGAAGCGGCGTCGGCTTGGACGAATTGTTAGGCCCCACACTGGTTCCCACCGACGCGACCGCGTCGATTGATTGCCGTGTCGAACTTGCCGAGGAGCTCAATAAGACCGTTGGCTTCTTCGACACCGTCGAAGTTACGGTATGCCGCGACCGCAACCTGACTGGACGCGGGCAGCTCGCCGGTAGCGACGGCCGTCCGAGCCCTGGGTAGAAAGATGGAGCCCAACCATTGCTCAAATGCCATCTGGTCATGTCCGAAAGCCGACGAAACGACAATTGCGGGCTGATTAGGGCAGTGGAGATAGCCAAGCCGGCGTAGCTCGAATTCGATGGCATCCAACAACTCAGTGAGTGTCGATTCTTCCATTGTGGGGCCTAACAGGCGTTACCCGGCCTGAGCGGGGAGCGCAGGCTTTCAGTGCTTTGGTGCGTCGTTGCTGGCGCGGCTGTGGTGCGCGGCCAGGAACGCGCGCAGCGAGGCCGGCTTGACCGGCTTGGTCAGCAGGCGATAGCCGCGCTCGCGCGCCATGCGCTTGAGCTCGTCGCGGCCGTCGGCGGTCAGCAGCGCGCCGGCGATCGGCCGGGGGCTGGCCGCGCGCAGGGCGTCCAGGGCATCCAGGCCTTCCAAGCGGTCGTGCAGGTGGTAGTCCACCAGCATGATCGGCGGGCCCTGCTGCACCTTCTCCAGCGCTTCGTCGACCGTGCTGGCGGTGATGACGTCCACCTTCCAGCGCGTGAGCAGCATGCGCATGCCGTCCAGGATCTCCTGGTCGTTGTCCACGCACAGTACGCGCAGCCCCGCCAGGGAGTCGGCCTGCGGCGTGGGCCGGTTGCGATGCTGGTACAGGTCGGTGGCCACCTGCACGCGCGGCACGGAGATGGAGAACATGCTGCCCAGGTCCACCGTGCTGCGCGCGTCCAGGCGGTGGCCGAGCAGGCGCGAGATGCGCTGGCAGATCGACAGCCCCAGGCCCAGGCCCTGTTCCCCCCAGTCGAAGGCCTGCTGGTAGCGGTGGAACTCGTCGAAGATCTGCTGCATGTGGTTGGGCGGGATGCCCGGGCCGGTGTCCCACACCTGCAGCTCCACCTCGTTGCCGCGCCCGCGCAGGCCCAGCACGATGCGGCCCTTGCGGGTGTAGCGCAGCGCATTGGCGATGAAGTTCTGCAGCACCCGGCGCAGCAGGCGGCGGTCGCTGCGCACCGGCGCGCTTCGCGCATGCACGCGCAGGTCCAGGCCGCGGCCCTTGGCCACCGGCGCGTACTGCGAGGCGATGTCGCGCAGCAGCTCGCCGGCATCGAAGTCGGTCAGCTGCGCCTCCAGCTTGCCCGCATCCAGGCGCGAGACGTCCAGCAGGCCGTCCAGCAGTTCCTCGGCCGCGCGCAGCGATGCGTCCACGCGCTCGGCCAGGTGGCGCTGCTCGTCGAAGCTGTCGGTGAAGCGCAGCGCCGAGGTGAACAGCCGCGCGGCGTTGAGCGGCTGCAGCACGTCATGGCTGATCGCGGCCAGAAAGCGGGTCTTGGACTGCTGCGCCATCTCCGCCTCGCGGCTGCGCTCGGTGACGCGCTGCTCCAGGGTCTCGTTGGCCTCACGCAGGGCCTGCTCGGCGTGCTTGAAGTCGGTGACGTCGTTGTAGCTGGTGACATAGCCGCCGCCGGGCAGGGGCTGGCCGCGCATCTCGATCACCTGGCCGTCGCTGCGCACGCGTTCGAACACGTGCGGCGAGCCGGCGCGCATGTACTCGATGCGTTTGTTGACCTGCTCGCCGATATCGTCGCTGCTGTTGCCCAGCTCGCCGCGCTCGGCGTTGTAGCGGTACAGGTCGGCGACCGGGCGGCCGACATAGAGCATGCCTTCGGGATAGCCGAACATCTGCTGGTAGCGCCGGTTCCAGGCCACCAGGCGCATGTCCGGATCGACCACGCTGACCCCGGAGCTGATGTTCTCCAGCGTGGTGGAGAGGATCTCGCGGTTGAAGCGCAGCTCCTGGCCGGTCTCGTCCAGCACCGCCACCACCTCGCCCAGGTCCATGCCTTGCCCGCGCAGCACGCTGGTCAGCACCAGGCGTGCCGAGGCCGCGCCGATGGCCGCGGCCAGCAGGCGCTCGGTGAACTGCACCCACAGCCGGTCGGCCTGCGCCTCGGGCTTGAGCTCGCGCATCAGCTCGGCGGCCTCCTCGGCGAAGGCGCGCTGGGCATGTCGCTCGCCGAGCACGCGCTCGGCCAGGGACATCAGGTCGGCCACGCGCACGTTGCCCGGCCAGTCGCTGGGCGCCAGCGTGCGCCGCTGCGCGTACGGGTCCAGGAACTGGGCGATGCGCAGGCGCTCGTCCACGCCGGGGCGCCAGCGCGCGGAGGTGATCATCATGGTCGCGCCGTTGAGCAGCAGCGACCAGAACACACCGTGGGTCAGCGGGTCCCAGCCGGTCAGGTTGAACAAGGCCTGCGGGCGCAGCCAGGCGATGTCGAAGGGCCCGGTGACGATCCACTGCGGTCCTAGCCAGCCCGACTGGGACAGGGCGGGCAGCAGCAGGGTGTAGACCCACAGCACGAAGCCCACCAGCAGGCCGCGCTCCACGCCGCGGCGGCTGGCCCCGCGCCAGTACAGCCCGCCGAGCATGCCCGGGGCGAACTGCGCCACCGCGCCGAAGGCCACCAGGCCATAGGCGGCCAGGTTGGAATCGGCGCTGATGTTGTGGTGGTAGCTGTAGGCGCCCAGCGCCAGCAGGCCGATGGTCAGGCGGCGGATCCACAGCACGCGCGGGGCGGCGGCGGCCTTGGCGCCGTCCTCGTCCAGGTCCCGGCGCAGCAGCACCGGCATGACCAGGTCGTTGCTGACCATGGTGGCCAGGGCGATGCTGCCCATGATCACCATGCCGGTGGCGGCCGAGAAGCCGCCGATGTAGGCGGCCAGCGCCAGGGCGGTGTTGCCGTTGGCCAGCGGCAGGGCCAGCACGAAGGTATCGCTGGGCACGGTGCCGTCGCTGCCGAACAGGGCCACGCCGGCCGCGGCGATGGGCACCACCATCAGCGAGATCAGCAGCAGGTAGCCGCCGAACATCCAGCGCGCATGGCGCACATCGCCGACATCGCCGCATTCGACCACCGCCACGTGGAATTGCCGCGGCAGGCAGAAGATCGCCAGGAACGCCAGCAGGGTCTGGGCGATGAAGCCCTGCGGCGGCGCGTTCTCCAGCAGGATGCGCGTGGACTCGGCCAGCGGCAGCTCGTGCTGGCCCAGCCACAGGTAGGCGAACACCGCCACCGCGATCAGCGCGCCCAGCTTGATCAGCGATTCCAGGGCGATGGCCAGCATCATGCCGTGGTGGTGCTCGGTGGCATCGACATGACGGGTGCCGAACAGGATGGCAAAGGCGGCCATCAGGATCGCCACCAGCAGCGCCGGGTCGCCGAAGAACTCATCGGGCTTGGGAACGTAGCCGGTCAGCACCGCCAGGCTCATGGCCACGGCCTTGTACTGCAGCGCCAGGTAGGGCACCAGGCCGATCAATGCGGTCAGGGTGACCAGCGCGGCCAGCCGGCGCGAGCGCCCGTAGCGGGCGGACATGAAGTCGGCGATGGACACGGTGTTCTGGCTGCGCGCGATCAGCGCCAGGCGCTCGATGATGCGCCAGCCGAACAGCAGCAACAGCAGCGGGCCCAGGTAGATCGGCAGGTAGCCCCAGCCATGGCGCACCGCGCTGCCCACCGCGCCGTAGAAGGTCCAGGACGAGCAGTACACCGCCAGCGCCAGGCTGTAGATGATCGGGCGCAGCCAGGGGCGGTTGGGATACTGGGGCTTGCGGTCACCCCACCAGGCCACGGTGAACAGGATCGCCGCATAGGCCATCGAGACCAGCAGCAGGGTCCACTTGGAGATCAACGGTCAGACCTGGCAGGGGCTAGGGAACGGACAGTGTAATGGGGCAGGAACGAGTGGGGAGGAACGAGGAACGAGTGGGGCGGGGCGAGGAGTGAGCGAAGGCGAGGAGTGAGCGCAGAGGAGTGAGGAGTGAGCAGAGCAACAGCCGCTTGCATGAGCGCACCTAGTGGATCGAGCCCAACTGTGGGAGCGGCTTCAGCCGCGAAAGGCTTTCCCGTCAGCAGCTCCCAGGGCAGGCCCCTTCGCGGCTGAAGCCGCTCCCACAGGGTCGAAAGCTCGTCGCGTGCCTTGCTCACTCCTCACTCCTCCCCACTCACTCCTCGCCTTCGCTCACTCCTCACTCCTCCCCACTCACTCCCCGCCTTTGCTCACTCCTCACTCCTCTGCGCTCACTCCTCGCCTGCCCCCACTCGTTCCTCGTTCCTCTCCACTCGTTTCTGAATCAAAGCGCCAACAATCTCCCCCGCCTGCACCCGCAGCTCCGGGATGGCCAGGCTTTCCCACAGGCTGCCGATGCGCAGGCTGCCGATGGCGTGGAGGTCCGGCTGTGCCTGGCCCGGGGCGTCGCGCAGGCGGCCGTCCACCTGGCAGTCAAGGCCGATGCCGTGCGCGCCGGGGCTGGCCAGGCCGCAGCCCTGCAGCTGTTCCAGCAGCGGGTTGCGCATGGCCTGCACGCGCAGCTCCACCCCGGTGGCATTGATCACATGGTCCACGTCCAGCGCGAAAGGATGGCCGTGCGCATCGTGGGCGCTCAGGCGCAGGCAGCGGCCCTGGGCCATGGCCAGCTCCAGCCGCGCCGCGCGCACGCGCAGCTGCCCGCGCGCCCGCAGCGTGTGCAGCAGGTCGTGGACATGCGGGGCGATGCGGTGTCGATGGATGTCCCAGTAGCGCACCACATGGCGCAGGAAGCGGCGCTGGTCAGCTTCGCCGAGCGAGCGCCACAGCGCCTGCACGTGCGGGCGCACTTCGTCCATCACCGCCTGCCAGGGCAGGTCGAGGCGTGCGGCCTGGCGCGCGGCGGCCCGCACGCGGCGCATGCGCGCGCGCAGGCCCTCGCCGAGCAGGGCCGGAATGTCCACCAGCGTGGACCTGGCGTGCGCCGGATCGTGCGGCAATGGCAGCAGGCCATGGCGCGAGAGCAGGTGGATCGGGCCGGTGTGCCCCTGCGCATGCAGGCTGAGCACGGTGTCGGCCATGCTCAAGCCGGTGCCGACAATAGCCACCGCGGCCTGCGCCGGGATACGCGCCAGCGCCGGCAGGTCCCAGGCGTCCACCCGCATCGATGCGGGCAGGGACGCGGCCCCGCGCACCGGCAGCGGGCGCAGGGCATTGCCGCAGGCCAGCACGATGTCTTCGGCCTGCAGCTGGCTGCCGTCTTCCAGGGTCGCGCAGAGCAGGCCTTGCGCCGTGCGCTCGATGCTGCGCGCGCGCAGGCGCCGATGTTCCAGCGTGGCCATGCTGCCCGCCCGCACCTGGGCCAGGCGCTGCTGCAGATAGCGGGCGAAGTCGCGGCGCGGCGCGAAGCGATGCGCCAGCTGCGCCTCGCCCTCGCCCTGGCCATCGGCCCGCAGGAAGTCGATGAAATCCCCGGGCCGCTGCGGCCACAAACTCATGCGCCCGGCCGGCACGTTGAGCACATGCTCGGCGCGGTCGGTGGCATAGGCCACGCCCTGGCCGAGCGTGGCGGCCGGCTCCAGCACCACGATGCGCATGGGCGCGGTGGCGGCCTCCAGCAGGCGCAGCGCGACCAGCGTGCCGGCGGCGCCGCCACCGACGATGGCGACCTGGCAGTGGTCGGGCAAGGGGGACATGGCGGGCATTCTAGAAGCGCCGGGTCACGCGGCAGTTACGCGCTCGCCGCAGGTTTCGGCGAAGGCCTGGACCATGAAGTCGATGAAGGCCCGCACCTTGGGCGCCAGGTGGCTGCGGCTGGCGTACACGGCGAAGATCCGCACCGGCGGGATGCGGTAGTCGGGCAGCAGCCGCACCAGGCGGCCTTCGTCCAGCGCCTGCCCGGCGATGAAGTCCGGCTGCAGCACGATGCCCATGCCGGCGATGGCGGCCTCGCGCAGCAGGTCGCCGTTGTTGGCGCGCAGGTGCTCGTGCACCCGCACCGACTCCTCGCCATCGGGCCCGGTCATGCGCCACACGTCGCCGCCGTGGTAGTAGCGGTAGCCCAGGCAGCGGTGCTTGGCCAGCTCGGCCAGCGTGGTCGGGGTGCCGGCGCGGGCCAGGTAGTCCGGCGAGGCGCACAGCACCAGGGCCGATTCGGCCAGCAGCCGGGCGATCAGGGTCGGGGCTGGCTCGCGGGTGATGCGGATGGCCACGTCGTAGCCTTCCTCCACCAGGTCGACCATGCGGTCGGACAGGTCCACGTCCACGCTGATCTGCGGATACAGCTCGGCAAAGCGCCCCAGCAGCCCGCCCATGCGGGCGATGCCGAAGCTCACCGGCACGTTGATCCGCAGCTGTCCGGACGGCGCCAGCGCCTGCGCGGTGACCGCCGCCTCGGTGGCGTCCAGCTCGGCCAGCAGCGCCAGGCAGCGCTCCTGGTAGCTGGCCCCGGCGCTGGTCAGGCTGACGCGGCGGGTGGTGCGGTGGAGCAGGCGCGTGCCCAGGCGCTGTTCCAGCCAGGCCACGTGCCGGGTCACGCTGGCGGTGGACATGTCCAGGGCCTCGGCCGCGGCGCTGAAGCTGCTGCGCTCGGCGACGGTGGCGAACACGCGCATGGCCTCGATGGTGTCCATTGTTTCCCTGTACGGAAAGGATCTTGGCTGACAACGCAGTTTATCCACACTCTGCGGAGGAATAGCCTGCAGTCCTGCCATCCCTGGTGCGGCGTTGCGCCGTGCCGCTCGGAGGACCCATGAACGCCCTGCCTTCGCTCTTCATTTCCCATGGCTCGCCGATGACGGCGCTGGAGCCCAAGCTGACCGGCCAGCGCCTGGGCGAACTGGCGCGCGCGCTGCCGCGGCCGCGCGCCATCGTGGTCGCCAGCGCGCACTGGCTGTCCCACGCGCCGCTGGTGGGCGCCGCCGCGCAGCCGCAGACCGTGCATGATTTTGGCGGCTTTCCACCCGCGCTCTATGCGCTGCAGTACCCAGCGCCCGGCGCGCCGGAGGTGGCACGCCGCGCGGCGGAGTTGATCGCCCAGGCGGGCCTGCCGGTGCAGCTGGACCCGGGCCGCGGCCTGGACCATGGCGTCTGGGTGCCGCTGCGCATGCTGTATCCGCAGGCGGACATCCCCGTGGTGCCGCTGTCGATCCAGCCGCGCCTGGGCCCTGCCCACCAGCTGGCGCTGGGCCGCGCACTGGCGCCACTGCGGCAAGAAGGCGTGCTGCTGATCGGCTCGGGCAGCATCACCCACAACCTGCACGACTGGCGCGGCGCCGACCCGGCGATAGAGGCACCTTACGTGCGGCCCTTCATCGGCTGGGTGGAGCAGCAACTGCAGCGCGGGGATGTCGATGCGCTATTGGACTACCGCCGGCAGGCGCCATATGCCGAACAGGCCCATCCCACCGACGAGCACCTGCAGCCGCTGCATTTCACCCTGGGCGCCGCCTCGGCCGGCGCGTTCACTGCACAGCGGCTGGATGCGGGGATCGAGATGGGGTTTCTGGCGATGGATATCTATCGGTTCGATGGCCCATGCGAGGAGTGAGTGGATGAAGCGAGGAGTGAGGAGTGAGTCAAGCGAGGCGGTGCCGCTGTTGCTCACTCCTCACTCCTCGCTTCATCACTCACTCCTAGATGAAGGAATCCGCCAACCGCGCGATTCCCTCCCGGCTCCTGCGCCAGGCCGGGCGGCGGTTCCAGGCGTCCAGGGTGAGGTGTTCGGCATCGGCCAGGTACTGCGCCTCGATCTGGCGCATGCGCGCCACCACGTTGGGGTCGTAGCAGAGCATGCCGATCTCGGCGTTGAGGGCGAAGGAGCGGATGTCCAGGTTCATCGAACCGACCAGGGCCATGTTGTCGTCGATGCTCATATGCTTGGCGTGCAGGAAGTGCGGGCGGTACAGCGCGATCTTGACCCCGCTGGCCAGCAACTCGGCGTAGTAGGACTCCTGCGCCCAGGCGGTCAGACGCTGGTTGTTGCTCCAGGACAGGATCAGCTGGGTGTCCACGCCCGAGAGCGCGGCGATGCGCAGTGCGCTCAGCGTGCCGTCGTCGGGCACGAAGTACGGCGTGGTCAGCACAAGCTTGCGCTTGGCCAGGTGGATCAGCGCATTGACCGTGTCGCGCGCGTTGGAGAACGGATAGGCCGGGCCGCTGGGCAGCATCTGCGTGGCGCTGTTGGCCTGGCGCTCAGGCGTGGTGACGATCACCTCCAGCCGCTGCCCCGTTTCCAGGTACCAGTCGCTGGCGAACACCGCCTCCAGGTGCGCCACCGCCGGGCCTTCCACGCGCGCAACCAGCTCGCGGTTGGGATAGCCGGGCACGAAGCGCGGCTCGGCCAGGTTCTGCGACCCCACGTAGGCGGCGCGGTTGTCGAACACGGCGATCTTGCGATGGTTGCGCAGGTCCATGCGGCCGCTGCGGCGCCAGCGCAGGCCGCCGGGCAGCAGCTCCTGCACCTGCACGCCGCCGGCGCGCAGCCGCCGTGCATAGGCGCGCAGGCCGCGCTTGGCGCCCACCGCGTCCAGCATCAAGCGGCACTCCACGCCGCGCGCGGCCGCCTGCAGCAGCGCCTGGCAGACCAGGTCGCCCACGCGGTCATCGAACATCAGGTAGTACAGCAGGTGCACGCGGTCGCGCGCCTGGGCGATGTCCTCCAGCAGCGCGCGCAATGCCTCCTCGTAATCGTCCAGCAGCGTGATCGCATTGCCATGGGTGGGCATGAAGTCGCCCAGCCGCTCCAGCAGCGGCACCATCTCCTGTTCGGCGCCCTGGCCCTGCGGTTGCCAACGCAGCGCGGCCAGCGGCTTTTGCTCCTCGCGGATCACCTGCGAGGCGTCGGCCTGGCGGCGGATGCGCTCGCGCGAGAGCCAGGGGTGGCCGAACAGCAGGTACAGCGGCAGTCCCGCCAGCGGTACGAAGCCCACCAGCAACAGCCAGCTGCGCGCCGCGGCCGGGGTGGTGCGCGTGGGGATCCAGCACAGCGCGCCCAGGCGGATGATCCAGTCCAGGATCAGCAACCAGCCGCCGATGGCGGAGGTCTCGGTCATCGCATCCACGGTGATCGGGTCATGGCCCGATTGTGCGATGCGCCGCGGTGAGGTGGAAGCGAAGGCCTACATGCGCGCCAGCGCGCGCAGGCGCACCGCGCCCGGCTCCAGCCCGTGCCGGTCCGCCGCCTGCCGGCGGATCGCATCGAGCACCTGGGCCGGTCGCAGCTGGCCGGATGCCTCCACGTGCCAGGTCAGGGTCGCCTGGCCCCACAGCACCGGGCTGCCGCCGTCGTAGATCTCGTAGTCGGCGAAGTAGTGGTAGTCCATGACGATCAGATGCCCACGCGCTGGGCGCCGCCTTCCTCACAGCCCAGGTGCTCCAGCGCCAGCGACAGCGCCAGGGTGTAGCTCTGCGCGCCATAGCCCTGGGCCAGGGCCAGGCGATGGCCGTGCCGGTCGGCCAGGCTGGGCTCCAGCGCGCCGGGGTGGTCGTCGTGGACCTCGATGTAGGTCGTCCCGCAGGCCTGCAAGGTGCGCTGCAGCTGCGGGCTGCCCGAGCAGGCGCCGGGATCGAGCAAGGTCACCTCGGCCCCGTGCCGCTGGCTGATGCGCACGGCGTTGAGCAGTTCGCGCTCGGAGGCGCAGCTGCGGATGGCCACGGTGGTGCCGGCGGCGATGGCGCGCTCGATCAGCGCACGCAGCACCTGCGGTGGCAGTGGTGAACATGGGCGGGCCGGCGTTTCGGGCCCGCGCAGGATGACGATGGACATGGATGTGTTTCCTTTGCAGGGGATCAAGCGGCCAGGCGCGCGCAGGTGCGCTTAGCGATGGCCAGGGCCATGGCGTAGCGCGCGCGGCGGTCGTCGCGGATAGCCACGACGGCGAGCGCGGCATGTCGCGGCCGCAGCCAGTCCTCCCAGCCCTGGTCGGCGCGGTCGTGCAGCTCGATGTAGGGCGCGCGCAGGGCATCCAGTGCCTGCCGCAGCGCCGGGCCGCAGCAGGCGCACTGGGCCCGGTCCAGCTCGCAGGACTCCAGCAGCACCAGCTCGGCGCGCTGGGCGCGTTCGCTGGCCAGGCAGTGCAGCAGCGCATCGAGGCTGTCGCAGGCGGCCAGCTCCAGGCGCGCATGCGGCTGCGTTGGCAACGCGGGAGGAAGCGCGGGGTCGCCGGCAAGGCCGGGCCCCTGGATGAGCAGGATGGTCATGGAGGCGGACGACAGGCACCAGCGGTGCGGAGCGCACAGCGTCGGCCGCAGGCGCGTAAAGACGCCATGCCGTTCGCGCCGGTTGGGCGTAAAACCTGCGCAAGCCCGTCGCCGCGCGCAGGCAGCGCGAGCCGGCGTGACGCGTTCTTTACGCCACAGCGGCCCTGCGGCCATGGCTTCTTTACGCGAGGCTTTCCTATCGTGGTCGGGTGTCGCGGCGGCGCTTGCTGCCGGGCGCATCCACCCTCCCTTCTTCGATCGCGGCCCCCACGCGTGCCTGGTGCACGGTTGGACGTCCGTGTGTTGTGATCTGCATGCCGCCACGGCTGCAGGCATGGAACCGAACCACATGAACCACGCTGTCCTGTCCTGGCCGTCCCCATCGCGCACGCATCAGCGTGCACGCGCCCTGTCGCTGGCCCTGGCCTGCGCCCTGGCCGGTGTCTGCGGCCACGCCGCCGCCCAGGCCGATGCGGCCCCGATCTGCACCGACCGCCCGACCAAGGCCAACGCCACCTGCACCGTGCCCGCCGGCGCCTGGCAGATCGAAAGCGACCTGGGCAGCTATACCCGCGATACCCAGCCGGGCACGCGCACGGAAACCTTCAACTGGGTCAATCCCACCTTCAAGTACGGCCTCAACGCGCGCATGGACCTGCAATTGAACTGGTCGCCGCAGCTACGTGTGCGCAGTACCGACCGCCTCAGCGGCCAGCGCGAGACCTTGAACGGGGCGGGGGATGTCACGCTGCGGCTGAAGGCGCGCTTCCACGAGGGCGAGCGCGTGAGCGTGGCGGTCATCCCCTTCGTCAAGGCGCCCACCGCACGCCAGGGCATGGGCAATGACGCATGGGAAGGCGGGATCGCCCTGCCCGTGAGCGTGTCGCTGCCCAACCGCTTCTCCTTGACCTTCGGCCCGGAGCTCGACCTGCTGGCCGACAGCGACGGCAGCGGCCACCACCCGGCGCTGGTCAACCTGGTGAACCTGGCCCATCCGCTGGGCCAGCGCGCCACGCTGGCGGTGGAGCTGTGGTCGTCGATCAACGACGACCCGGCGCGGACCATCGAGCAGGCCTCGGCCGATTTCGCACTGAGCTATCTGGTCAACCCGGCGCTGCAGCTGGACCTGGGCGGCAACTTCGGGCTCAACGACGCCACCCCCGACGCGCAGGTCTACCTGGGCCTCTCGCACCGCTTCTGAGCCGCCCCCGCCGCGGCGCGGGGTTCGCCCAGAACGCGCGAATTTATGGCGACTTTATGCCGCGGCGCGTGCGCAGGCGTGGAGATTTTACGGCCCCGCGCGCCAGCCTATGTCCGGCCCGGAACGGGCAGGGCGCCAGAGGCCTTCTTCGTTCCCCGCAGCACCTTTCAATCCAACCCCGTGCGGGCCGCGCGCCCGTGCGCTGGACCCGTGTCGGAGTACGACCATGCCCGAGTGGCTATCCCTGCTGTGCGGTGTGCTGGTGATCGTGGCGGCAGCCTATCTGCTGTACGTGATCCTGCGTCCTGAAGACTTCTGAGTTCGAGCCACGACCATGATGCAAGCTTTTTTGACACTCGGGCTGGCCATTGCGCTGGCCTGGCCGCTGGGGCGCTACCTGGCGCGTGTGATGCGCGGGACGCCGATGCCGGGCGATGGCCTGTTCGGCCTGGTCGAGCGTCCGCTGTATGCGCTGCTCGGGGTGGACCCGGCGCGCGGCATGTCCTGGCGCGGCTATGCCGGCGCCTTCCTGCTGAGCAACCTGCTGCTGGGGCTGGTGGTGTGGGGCGTCTTCATGACCCAGGCCTGGCTGCCGTTCAATCCCGACGCGGTGCCCAACCTGTCCTGGGACCTGGCGCTGCACACGGCGGTGTCGTTCCTGACCAACACCAACCAGCAGCACTATTCCGGCCAGGCGCAGCTGTCCTACCTGTCGCAGGCGGTGGCCATCACCGGCCTGCAGGTCATCACCCCGATGATGGGCCTGGCGTTGGCGGTGGCTACGCTGCGTGGCCTGTTTGGGGGGCGCGCCGTCGCGCGCTCAGGCGATGTCCCATCGACATCGCCTGCGACGGTGAGCGCCTCCCCAGGAATGGCGGGGCTGGGCGATCAGGCGCCGGCCCTCTCACGCCAGGGGCGGCCAGAGGAACTGCGCTCGGCGAGCGAGGCCGTCGACGTGGGCAACTATTACGTCGATGTCGTGCGTGCCTGCCTGCGCTTCATGCTGCCGCTGGCGCTGCTGTGGACGCTGCTGCTGGGCAGCCAGGGCGTGCCGTCCACCTGGAACGCTGGCCCGGAGGTGACTCCCGTGCAGGCCAGCGACGGCCTGCCTACGCAGAAGATCCCGCTGGGGCCGGTGGCGGCGATGGTGGCGGTCAAGCAGCTGGGCACCAACGGCGGCGGCTGGTACGGGCCGAACTCGGCCGTGCCGCTGGAAAACCCCACGCCGCTGTCCAACCTGCTGGAAACCATCGCCCTGGTGCTGATCCCGATGGCCGTGGTGTTCATGCTCTCGGCCTTCACCGGGCGCAAGCGCCTGAGCGCGATGGTGTTCGGCACCATGCTGGCGATGTCGGCCGCGTCCACCGCGGCGCTGGTGTGGGCCGAGGGCTACTCGGCCACCGCGCATGACCCGGCGCTGATGGAAGGCAAGGAAGTGCGCTTCGGTGCCGATGCCTCCGCACTGTGGGCGGCGTTGACCACGCAGACCTCCAACGGCTCGGTCAACGCCATGCACGACTCGCTCAGTCCGCTTGGCGGCGGCATCGCCCTGGTGGACATGCTGGTCAACGCCATCTGGGGCGGTATCGGCTGCGGGCTGTCGCAGTTCATCGTCTACCTGCTGCTGGCGGTGTTCCTGGCCGGGCTGATGACCGGGCGCACGCCGGAGCTGTTCGGCCGCAAGATCGAGACGCCCCAGGTAAAGCTGCTGGCGCTGCTGATCCTGCTGCAGCCTATCGTGCTGCTGGGCATGACCGCGCTGACCCTGGCGCTGCCGGCGGTCACCGGCAACTCCAACCCGGGCTTCCACGGCATCACCCAGGTGTTCTACGAGTACGCCTCGGCTTTCGCCAACAACGGCTCGGGCTTCGAGGGCCTGGGCGATGCCACGCCGTGGTGGAACCTGAGCTGCGTGGCCTTGCTGCTGCTGGGCCGCTACCCGGCGTTGATCCTGCCACTGGTCGTGGCCGCGCAGCTGGCGGCCAAGCGCCGCGCCCCGGAGTCGCCGGGCAGCCTGCAGGTGGAAACGCCGACCTTCGCGCTGACCCTGATCGCCGTGGTGATGGTGCTCACGGTGCTGCAGTTCATGCCCGTCCTGGTGCTGGGCCCGGTGGCCGAACACCTCACCCTCGCGCTGCACTGAGTGATCCTGCAATGAATTCGACAACTCAACCATCCCATCGCCAGCGCAGCAGCCTGTTCGACGCGCAGGTCGTGCGCGCGGCGTTGCGCGATGCCGTGCTCAAGCTCACCCCGCGCCACCTGGTGCGCAGCCCGGTGATGGCCATCGTCATGGCCGGCACCCTGGTCAGCGCCGCGGTCACGCTGACCGGCAACGCGCCGCTGGGCTTCGGCCTGGCCGTCACCGCGATCCTGCTGGTCACCGTGCTGTTCGGCAATTTCGCCGAGGCCATCGCCGAGGCCCGCGGCCGCGGCCAGGCCGCCTCGCTGCGCAGCGCCCGCCAGGACCTGGTGGCGCGCAAGGTCGATACCGCGCTGGCCGATGCCACCGAAGCCCGCGTGCCCGCCACCGCGCTGCGCGCCGGGGATTACGTGATCGTCTCGGCCGGGGAGTTCATCCCGGCCGATGGCGAGATCGTCCGCGGCCTGGCCACCATCAACGAGGCCGCCGTCACCGGCGAATCGGCGCCGGTGCTGCGCGAGGCCGGCACCGACCGCAGCGGCGTCATCGGCGGCACCAAGGTGCTGACCGACGAGATCGTGTTCAAGGTCACCGCCGAGCCGGGCCACAGCTTCCTGGACCGCATGATCGCCCTGGTGGAAGGCGCCAACCGGCAGAAGACGCCCAACGAGATCGCCCTGACCCTGCTGCTGGCGGCAATGACGCTGACCTTCGTGATCGTGGTGGCCACCCTGCCGGCCATCGGCGCCTTCGTCGGCGTGGCGGTCGACCCGCTGTTGCTGATCGCCCTGCTGGTGTGCCTGATCCCCACCACCATCGGCGGCCTGCTGCCGGCCATCGGCATTGCCGGCATGAACCGTGCGCTGTCAGCCAACGTGCTGGCCAAGTCCGGCAAGGCGGTGGAAGTGGCCGGCGATGTGGACGTGCTGCTGCTGGACAAGACCGGCACCATCACCTACGGCGATCGCCAGGCCACCGCGTTCCATGTGCTGGCCGGGGTGGATGCCGGCATGCTGCGCGAGGCCGCGCTGCTGTCCTCGCTGGCCGATCCCACCCCGGAGGGCAAGTCCATCGTCAAGCTCGCCCGCGAGCAGGGCTGCACCACAGCCGAGCCCGAGCGCGCCGAGTACATGGCCTTCACCGCGCAGACCCGCATGTCCGGCGTGGACACCGGCGGGCGCAGCATCCGCAAGGGTGCGGTGGACGCCATCACCCGCCACGTCACCGAGCAGGGCGGCCACGTGCCGCCGGAACTCAACGGGCGCGTGGCGCAGGTCGCGCGGGGCGGCGCCACGCCACTGGTGGTCAGCCAGGGCCGCTACGTGCTGGGCGTGATCGAGCTGTCCGACGTGGTCAAGGCCGGGGTCAAGGAGAAGTTCGCCCGCCTGCGCGCGATGGGCATCAAGACGGTGATGATCACAGGCGACAACCCGCTGACCGCCGCGGCCATCGCCGCCGAGGCCGGCGTGGACGACTACATCGCCGAGGCCAGGCCCGAGGACAAGCTGGCGCGCATCCGCAGCGAGCAGGCCGCCGGACGCCTGGTGGCCATGGTCGGCGACGGCACCAACGATGCGCCCGCCCTGGCCCAGGCCGACGTCGGCCTGGCGATGAACTCCGGCACCCAGGCGGCCAAGGAAGCCGGCAACATGGTCGACCTGGATTCGGATCCGGCCAAGCTGCTGGCCGTGGTGGAAGTGGGCAAGCAGCAGTTGATCACCCGCGGCGCGCTGACCACCTTCTCCCTGGCCAACGACGTGTCCAAGTACTTCGCCATCCTGCCGGCGCTGTTCGCCGCGGCGGTGCCGCAGATGGTGGTGCTGGACGTGATGCAGCTGTCCAGCCCGCGCAATGCGGTGCTGGCCGCGCTGATCTTCAACGCGCTGATCATCCCCGCGCTGATCCCGCTGGCCCTGCGTGGCGTGCGCTTCAGTCCTTCCAGCGCCGCGGCGCTGCTGCGCCGGAACCTGCTGGTCTACGGCGTGGGTGGGCTGCTGCTGCCGTTCGTGGCGATCAAGCTGATCGACCTGCTGCTGGCCGCCGTGATCGGCGCCTGACCCCTTTAGAGGACCCTTGCATGCACGCTGTTTCGCTCCCCGACTCCAAAGCCCATTTGCGCCCGGCGCTGGGTCTGCTGCTGCTGACCCTGGCCGGCTGCGGGCTGCTGTATGCGCAGGCGGCCACCCGCCTCACCGGCGCGCTGTTCCCGGCGCAGGCCAACGGCAGCCTGGTCCTGCGCGATGGCAAGCCCGTCGGCTCGCTGCTGGTGGCCCAGCCCTTCAGCGGCGATGGCTGGTTCCAGCCGCGCCCTTCGGCCGCCGGCTACAACCCGATGGCCGCCGCCGGCAGCAACCAGGCGCGCAGCAATCCGGCCCTTCGCGCGCGCATCGATGCGGCCATCGCCGAGGTCGCCCAGCGCGAGGGCGTCGCACCGTCGCAGGTGCCCGTCGACCTGGTCACGCAATCCGGTGGTGGCCTGGACCCGCACCTGACGCCAGCGGCCGCGCGCATCCAGATCGCGCGCGTGGCGCGTACGCGCGGGCTCGACGACAGGCAGGTGGAGACGCTGGTGCAGGCGGCCACCGAGCCGGCGCTGTGGGGGGTGTTCGGGCAGCCGCGGGTGAACGTGCTCAAGCTCAATCTGGCAGTGGAGGCGCTCGCGCGCAGCGATACGCGCTGATCCAGCCCAGCTTGTTCTCCGCAGAGCAGTTGGCAACCAGAAATTGGCAACCAGAAATTGGCTTTTGATTCCTCGATTTTCGGCTTCAGTTTTCGGTGTTCGGTCTTTGGCCTCTTGGCGTTTCGCTTTTGCCGTTGCCGTTGCTGTTGCCGTTGCTTTGGCCTTTGCCTTTCGTCCTTGACCTTTGGAGCCGTAAAGCTCGCCGAGCACCGGAGGAAAAAACGGGCGAAGAGGCGCGCCTGTTTGAGCGAAGCGAGTTGAGCGCCGTCCCGTTTTTTCCGAGGAGCGCAGGGGACCGCCGCGTAGCGGCGGCGAGTGTCCGGCGGAAGCGGTTTTGGTGACTTTTGCCGCGACAAAAGTCACTCGCGCTGCAAGCGCGAAAGCTCTTGCTCCTGACTTTGCCGTTGCTTTGCTTTCGCCTTTCAAAGCGTTTGGAGCAAGGGCGGAAAGCAAGAGCAAGATCAAAGGCTTTCGCGCCTTAGGCGCGACTTACTTTTGTCTTGGCAAAAGTAAGCAAAACCGTCTTCGCCGGACACACGCCGGGCCTGCGGCCCGGTCCCCTGCGCTCCTCGCAGAATTGGGGACGGCGCTCAACTCGCTTCGCTCAAACAGGCGCGCCTCTTCGCCCCAATTCTGCTCTGGTGCTCGGCGTGCTTTACGGCTCGAAGGTCAAAGGCAAGGAGCAAGATCAAAAGCAACGGCAACGGCAACGGCAAACGCAAACGCAAACGCGAAGACGAGGCGAAGGCGAAGGCGAAGGCGAAGGCGAAGGCAGCATTCTGTGGGAGCAGCTCTAGGTGGCCTCGGGCCATCAGCCGCGAAGGGACTTCCCGGGAAAGCCCCTTCACGGCTAGAGCCGCTCCCACGGGCAGTAAGGTGCGCTCGCTGGTTCGGCTGTGGCGAAGACGGCTTGCGCGCGGCGACCTCAATGCGGCGTGGCGTGCTTGGGCTGGCGGATCGGCAGCACGATGCGGAAGCGCGTGCCCTCGCCCACCTTGCTGTCCACCTCGATGCGCCCCTGGTGCTTGGCCACGATGCCGTAGGAGATCGACAACCCAAGCCCGGTGCCCTTGCCCACCGGCTTGGTGGTGAAGAACGGATCGAAGATGCGCTGCAAGGTCTCCGGCGGGATGCCGCTGCCGTTGTCGGCGAACTCGATCCAGGCCTGATCGCCCTCCACGCCGCTGGACAGGAGGATGGTCCCGCGCTCGCCCACGGCATGGCCGGCGTTGAGCAGGATGTTCATGAACACCTGGTTGAGCTCGGAGGGCAGGCATTCCACCAGCGGCAGGGTGCCGTAGTGCTTCTCCAGCGTGACCTTGTACTTGAGCTCGTTCCAGATGATGTTGAGCGTGGAGTCCAGGTTGGCGTGCAGGTCCACCATCTTCCACGACTCGTCGCGGTCCGAGCGCGAGAAATCCTTCAGGTCGCGCACGATCTGGGTCACCCGCTCGATGCCCTCGCGCGACTCGGACAGCAGCTGCGGCAGATCCTGGCTGATGAAGTCGATATCCAGACGCTGGCGCATCTGGTCGATCTCGGGCAGCTCGGCCTTCGGGTCGGGCGAGCGCAGCGCGCGCTCGTAACCATCGATCAGCGCGAACAGGCTGCGCAGGTATTCCTGCAGGCTGCTCAGGTTGGAATGGACATAGCCGATCGGGTTGTTGATCTCGTGCGCCACGCCGGCGGCCAGCTGGCCGATGGAAGCCAGCTTTTCAGATTGCAGCAGGTTCTCCTGCGCGGCGGTCAGGCGCACGTTGAGTTCGGCGTGGCGACGGACCAGGTCCTGGTCGTAGGCGCGGATCAGCCGCAGGTCCTGCAGGATGATCAGGTAGCACCCGCCGTCCTCGGCGGTGTAGTAGGCCTGGGCGGCCAGCAGCCTGGATTCCTGGAAGGACAGGTAGCCGCTCCAGTGGCCGGTCTCGCGCGCCAGCTTGAGCGCATCGCGCGGCAGCAGCTTGTCCATGGACAGACCGTGATCCAGATCGGCCGGATAGCACTCGGCGCACAGGCTGGTCGCGGCCGGGTTGACGAACACCTGGGTGCCATCGGCGCGATACAGCAGCACGCCGTCGCGCAGGCGGGAGGCCAGCGAACGGATGGTGTTCACGGAAGGCAGCGAAAGCGGGAACGAGGCGGAATCCACCGGGGGCATGTCCTGTGCGAGGTCAGCCCAATTCTACGGTCCGGCGGCGCCGCGCGTGCCCAGGCGCTTCAGGCCACCGCCCACTCGCGGGTGACGTGGGACTGGCTGGTCTGACCGCGCGCATCGTAGGCCGAGGTGCTCTCGGTGCGGCCCAGGTGGCGCAGGGCCCAGTTGACCTCGCGGCGGCGGCGGGCGAGAAGCGCGCCGTTGGCGCGGTTGATCTCCACCAGCTCGGCCAGTCGCCCTTCCCGGTCCTCGGTGATGCCCGATTCCAGCATCTTCAACGCGGCGATCTTCTCCTGGGTGGAGCGCATCAACGCATTGATGTCGTTGTCCAGCAGCGCCTGGCGTTCATCGGCCAGGGCCTGGGCAAGACGGTCGAGATCAGGATTGGCGACGGCGTTCATCATCCACCTAGTTGTTTGTCCAGTTCCAACATGCGGCTGGCGATCGCGTCCGGGTTCACCCGATAGGTGCCGGCGTCGATGGCAGCCTTCACTTCGGCCACGCGGGCCTGGTTGATGGCAGGGGCCGAGGCCAGTTCGCGCTGCAGGGTCTGCAGGCCGGTGGCTTCACCGGTCAAACGCAGACTGTCGCTCTCGGTGGCTTCGACCGGCTTGGCACGCTCGGCGCCGGAAGCGACACGGGCGCTGCTGACAGCGCTGGTGTTGCGGATGGCCGACGGCGTCGCGCCTTCGATCTTCTGGGTCATGACACGAGGTCCTTGGTGGTCTGTACCAAGGGTATCGGCGCTGGCCCGTACGACTTTAGGGCGGGATGACAAAAAAAGTCACATGCTGTCCGCCACTTTTTTGACAGCTTCAACATCAATGACTTAGCGCGAGACCACCACGTTGCCCTGCGCATCCACCGTGCCTTGCACGATCTTGCGGGAGCTCAGGTTCTCCACGCTGACCCGGTCGCGCTGGCCGCCATCGGCCAGGGCGCGCCCGGCCATGCGCACTTCCAGCCCGCCGGCCACGGAGATCAGCGAGACCGTATCGCCGCGCCGTACCAGGCGCTGGGAGACCAGGTCCCCGGCCCCGAGCACGGTGCCGGCCGGCAGCATGCGCCGCACCACCTGGCCCACGGCCTGAGCCGGGTCGGCGATGGCCACGCCGCTGATGCGGCCGGCGTCGCGGGTTTCGGTGGTGAACGCGTCGGGGCCGAGGGTTTCACCCGCCGCCACGCCGCGCGTCAGCACCAGCACCTGCTGCATGCGCCGCACCTTGACCGGCACGTACAGGCGCCAGCCCGACGGGCAGCCCACCTCCACGGTGCCGGCCGAACTCTGCGCGGCCTGCAACGGCTGCTCGCAGCGGGGCATGCGCAGGGCCGGGTCCAGCGCGACTTCCCCCATCACGCCAGGCCCCAGCGCCCCCAGCGCCGCGGTCTTGATGCTGTCCACCGGCTGGTATTCCCCAGCCAGTACGGAGGTTATCGGCGACAGCGCCAGCAACATGAGCATCAGGAGGCGGACCATTTCGGAGTTCCACTTAGAGGACTGCCGGGGTGTTGCAAGGGGTGTGCCATGGGGCGAGGAACGAGTGGAGAGGAACGAGGAACGAGTGAAAGCGGATGGGGCAGGCTGTTGGGGCGATTGCCTTGCCACTCGTTCCTCGTTCCTCTCAACTCGTTCCTCCTTCCCCAGGCCCTAAAGCCCGCCGCCCCCACGCCGATACCCTTCCCATGTCGCACGACCTGCTCAATCGCATCGACCAACGCACCCGGCTGGCGGGACACAACCGCCTGGCCCTGCTGCTGTTCCGTCTCGGCGGGCGCCAGTTGTTTGGCGTCAACGTCTTCAAGGTCCAGGAGGTGCTGCGGCGGCCGGAGCTGTTCCGGCTGCCCGGGCTGCCTGGCCAGTTCGCCGGCGTGGCCGACGTGCGCGGGCGCTCGGTGCCGGTGCTGGACCTGGGCACGGCCATCAGCCACCCCGAGCACGACGGCAACGCGCGCTACCTGGTGGTGACCGAATTCAACCGCTCGGTGCAGGGGTTCCTGGTCAGCGCGGTGGAGCGCATCGTCAATATTGGCGTGGAGGACATCCACCCGCCGCCGGACCTGGGGGTCCAGAGCAGCTACCTGACCGCGGTGACCCGCTTCCAGGGCGAGCTGATCCAGGTCATCGACGTGGAAAGCGTGCTGGCCGACATCGCCCAGTCGCGCCTTGAAGCCGTGCTGGACCCGTCCCTGGCCCTGCCGGAGGACGCCCCGCAGCTGCAGGTGCTGGTGGTGGACGACTCCCGCGTGGCCCGCCAGCAGATCCGCAGCGTGCTGGACCAGCTGGGCGTGGGCGCCACCCTGCTGTCCGACGGCCGCCAGGCGCTGGACCACCTCTTGCAGATCCATGCCGCGGGCGAGGATCCGTGTCAGCGCTATGCCATGGTCATTTCCGACATCGAGATGCCGGCCATGGACGGCTACACCCTGACCACCGAAATCCGCCGCCACCCCGGCCTGGCCGGCCTGTACGTGCTGTTGCACACCTCCCTGTCGGGCGTGTTCAACAACGCCATGGTCGAACACGTCGGCGCCAACGCCTTCGTGCCCAAGTACAACCCGGCGGACCTGGCTGAGATCGTCTCGGCCCGGTTGCATGAGGTGGCGGGGCTGATGGCGGCTTGAGGCTAGGAACGAGTGGTGAGGAACGAGGAACGAGTCGCGGGCAGCTGCCTGCCGCGCTGGGGCCGGCCAACTTGCATTCAGCTTAACGGGGTCCACGTTCCTTGCCCCCTAGCTCTAACCCAGGCAGCAGCTAGTAAGGAGCGAAATGGCGGCGCCCCAGCCGCTGCAACGGGCCGCCCGGCGAGGTTTTGACCTTCACTCGTTCCTCTTTCCTCGTTCCTCGTTCCTCCCGCGCCACCAGGCGCCGACTTTCCGCCGCGCCCCGCCCCGCCGCCGCTGGCACGCCGCTTGCCTGTACTCCTGCGAACCTCCCGCTGGAGTCGGCCGATGTCCGATCCTCTCTCGTCTTACATGGGCTTCCACGCCCAGGCCCTTCCGCTGCGCGAGCAGCGGATGAAGCTCATCGCCAGCAATCTGGCCAACGTCGATACCCCCGGGTACCAGGCGCAGGACCTGGATTTCAATGCGGCCCTGAACTCGGCGCTGCGGCAGGCCGAGCGACCGGCCGGTGCAGGCGACGCGCTGGGCGGCCAGATCGGTGGCCCCAACAGCCTGGAATCCTTCCAGCTGGCCCGGCCCTCCAGCCAGCCCAGCCTGGACGGCAATACGGTCGATCCGGATGGCGAGCGCGCCGCCTACGGCCGTGCCGCGCTGGAGTACCGCGCCACGCTGAGCTTCATGGAAGGCAAGGTGCGCACCCTCATGACCGCGATCACGGGGCAATAAGCCATGAGCAATCTCCCGATCTTCGACGTGGCCGGCTCGGCCCTGCAGGCCCAGTCGGTCCGCCTGAGCACCATTGCCTCCAACCTGGCCAACGCCGACGCCGTCGCAGGCACGCCCGAGGCCGCCTACAAGCCGATCGAGCCGATCTTCCAGACCACCCGCCCCAGCCCGGACAAGGCCCTGGCCGGCGTGGAGGTCAAGGAGATCCAGGAAAGCCAGGCCGCCCCGCTCAAGCGCTACGACCCCGGCCACCCGCTGGCCGACCCGGAAGGCTACGTCTACGCCCCGGACGTGGATCCGGTGTCGCAGATGGTGAACATGATCTCCGCCTCCCGGAACTACCAGGCCGGCGTGGAAATCATGAACACGGCCAAGGAACTGGCCCTGTCCACGCTGACCATGGGCCGCTGAGCCGCCCGCCTCCTGTCGCCTCACGTCCCGAGACCCTTTCCATGACCAGCATCACCGATACCTACTCCAACCTGGGCCTGAGCGCCGCGGGCAACACCAGCACCACCAAGAACAAGGCGCTGCAGCAGGCCGACTTCCTGAAGCTGATGACAGAGCAGCTGCAGCACCAGGACCCGCTCAAGCCCATGGACAACACCGAGATGGTGTCGCAGATGGCGCAGCTGTCCACGGTGCAGGGCATTGGCGATCTCAACAAGTCAGTCACCTCGCTGTCCGACTCGATGAGCACCGACCAGGTGCTGCGCGGGGCCGGCCTGATCGGGCACGAGGTGCTGGTGCCGTCGGCAACGCTGCCGCTGGGCGCCGAGGGCGGTGCCAGCGGCCTGGTCGCGGCCAAGGCCGCGGGGGTGGTCGACGTCACCATCAGCGACGCCAACGGGCAGCCGGTCAAGAAGATCACCGTGACCGCCGACAAGGCCGGCCAGCTGGATTTCGCCTGGGACGGCACCGACGCCAGCGGCAAGCGCATGCCCGCCGGCAAGTACAGCATCAGCGCCGGGCAGACCGATGCCCAGGGCAACCAGCTTTCCCTGTCCACCTACGTCCAGGCGCCGGTCGAGAGCGCCATCATCGGATCGGACGGCATCTATCTCGATCTGACCGGGCTCGGCACCACGCCGCTGACCAACGTGCTCCGCGTCAGCTAACGCCACGCCCGCCAATCCACAGGAGTCCACCATGGGTTTCAATACTTCGCTGTCCGGCCTGAGAGCGGCCAATACCGACCTCAACGTCACCGCCCACAACATCGCCAACGCCAACACCACCGGCTTCAAGGGCTCGCGCGCCGAGTTCGCCGACCAGTTCACCCTCAGCGGCTACGGCCTGGTGCGCAACGCGGTGGGCTCGGGCGTGCGCGTGAGCAACGTGGCCCAGCAGTTCTCGCAGGGCAACATCGACCCGACCGGGCGCAGCCTGGACATGGCCATCTCCGGCTCGGGCTTCTTCAGCCTGTCCAACAACGGGGCGCGCATCTATTCGCGTGCCGGCAACTTCCAGACCGACGCCAACGGCTACGTGGTCAATCCGCAGGGCGCCCGCCTGCAGGTGTTCCCGCCGGCGAGCAATGGCGACGGCTTCGCGGTCGGCACCCTGACCGACCTGCAGCTGCTGACCACCGACAGCCCGCCCAAGCCGACCAGCAGCGTCAACCTGACCTTCACCCTGCCCGGCAACGCCAATCCGCCGGCGGTGGGCACCTTCGACCCCAGCGACTCCAACAGCTACAACGCCTCCACCGGCGGCACCACGGTCTACGACTCGCTGGGCGTGGCCCACGTGCAGACCTCGTACTTCGTCAAGACCGCCAACCCCAACGAGTGGACCGTCCACAGCTATGTCGATGGCGTGGCCACCGGCACCCCCAGCACCCTGCAGTTCTCCAGCAGCGGCGCGTTGGTCACCCCGACCGACGGCAAGATCCCGCTGGGCACCTTCACCCCCAGCACCGGCGCCGGCACCCTGTCGCTGACCCTGAACACGTTCGGCTCGACCCAGTACGGCGAAGCTTTCGCCCTGCGCGGCTCGACCCAGGACGGCTACGCCAGCGGCAAGCTGAACTCGATCAGCATCGACGCCACCGGCGTGGTCTATGCGCGCTACTCCAACAACGCCGACAAGCCGCTGGGGCAGATCGCGATCACCAACTTCGTCAACCCGCAGGGCCTGAGCTCGCTGGGCGACAACGCCTGGGCGGAAAGCTCGGCCTCGGGCCTGGCCCGCACCGGCGCGCCCTCGACCTCGGACTTCGGCGCGGTGCAGTCCGGCGCGCTGGAATCCTCCACCGTCGACCTGACCGAGCAGCTGGTCAACATGATCGTGGCCCAGCGCAACTTCCAGGCCAACTCGCAGGTGATCTCAACCCAGGACCAGGTCACCCAGACCATCATCAACATCCGCTGATCCGGCGCGCCCGCCAGCACGCAACGCTTAGGACCGCATCGGGTCCATCGCACCCCGCCGCAAGGCGGGGTTTTTTTGCGCCTCGCCGGTCTCGTGCGAAAACCCCGGCATCTGTGGGGCGGATTTTGTGGGAGGGGCTCAGCCGCGAAGAGGCTTTCCCGGGAAGGCCTCTTCGCGGCTGAAGCCGCTCCCACGGGCAGGTGCTGCCGGCCCTTTCACGCTCTCCACCCATTCGGCACGCCGCTTGCACAGCCTTTGGCATCGGCGCGGGCGCCCTGCCCGTCCGTATCGGCGGCCCACAGGGGGCCTGGAGATTCCAGATGGACAGAGCGCTCTACGTTGCCATGACCGGTGCCCGCGCCACGCTGCAGGCGCAGACCAACGTGGCCAACAACATCGCCAATGCCAACACCGCCGGCTTCAAGGCCGCGCTGAGCAACACCGAGGCCTTCCGCGTCCCCGGCGATGGCTACGGCTCGCGCATCGATGCGCTGCACGTGGACCAGGGCTTCGACCGCAGCGCCGGCGCGCAGCAGGTTACCGGCAACCCGCTGGACATCTCCATGCAGGAGAACCGCTGGCTGGCCGTGCAGTCGCCCAATGGCGAGGAGGCCTACACCCGTGGCGGAAATCTGGCGCTGACCCCCAACGGCCAGCTGGTCACCATGACCGGCCATGCGGTCTACGGCGAGAACGGCGACCCGATGGTGATCCCGCCGCACCAGTCCATGGAAATCGGCAACGACGGCACCGTGTCGATCGTGCCGCTGGGCGAGGGCCCGCAGACGCTGGCCGTGATCGGCCGGCTGAAGATCGTCGAGGCCCCGGCCGAGCGCCTGCAGCGCGGCGCCGATGGGCTGATGCGCAACACCGACCCCAAGCAGGCCTTCACTCAGGCCACCGGCAACGCCATGTCCTCGGGGATGCTGGAGTCCAGCAACGTCGATGCCGCCGGCTCGCTGGTGCAGATGATCGCCCTGCAGCGCTCCTTCGAGATGCAGGTCAAGTTGATCAAGAGCGGCGATGAGAACACCCAGTCGTCCAACACCCTGATGCGCCTGGGCGGCTGATCGCAGCGCCGCTGGCACACCGTTTGCCTTAATCAAACCAAGCGCCGCCGCTGGCGCACCGCACACTTCGGAGTCATCCCATGCATCAGGCTTTGTGGGTCGCCAAGACCGGACTGGATGCGCAGCAGACGCGCATGACCGTGGTCTCCAACAACCTGGCCAACGTCAACACGACCGGCTTCAAGCGCGACCGTGCCAACTTCGAGGACCTGCTGTACCAGCAGGTGCGCACCCCCGGTGGGTCCACCTCGGCGCAGACGCAGCTGCCCACCGGCCTGCAGCTGGGCACCGGCGTGCGCATCGTGGCCACCTCCAAGAACTTCACCCAGGGCCAGCAGCAGCAGACCGATCGCGCGCTGGACGTGATGGTCAACGGCCGCGGCTTCTTCGAGGTGCAGATGCCCGACGGCACCTCGGCCTTCACCCGCGACGGCAGCTTCGAGATCAACGCCCAGGGCGAGCTGGTCACCAGCAGCGGCTATCCGCTGCAGCCGGGCATCCAGCTGCCCGAAGGCGCGCAGACGATGACCATCGGCACCGACGGCACCGTGTCGGTGACCATCGCCGGCCAGGCCGAAGCGCTGGAAGTGGGCTCGCTCACCCTGACCGACTTCGTCAATCCGGCCGGCCTGCAGGCCAAGGGCGAGAACCTGTTCGTGGAGACCAGCGCCTCGGGCCCGGCGCAGAACGGCACGCCCGGCCTCAACGGCCTGGGCACCGTGGTGCAGGGCGCGCTGGAAGGCAGCAACGTCAACGTGGTGGAGGAGCTGGTGAGCATGATCGAAACCCAGCGCGCCTACGAGATGAACGCCAAGGCCATCTCCACCACCGACAACATGCTCGGCTACCTCAACAACAACATCTAAGCCATCGCGCCGGAACCCACGCCATGAACCGTCTTGCTTTCATCGCAACGCTCCTGACCCTGCCCGTGCTGGGTGGCTGCGTCGCCGCCGGCGACGTGCGCCCCTACCAGCCGATCAGCGTGGTGCAGCCGATGGCCATGCCGGCCCAGGCCACCGCGGGGGCGATCTACGCCGCCGGCCCGGGCATGCAGCTGTACGGCGACAAGAAGGCGCGCGATGTCGGCGACCTGCTGACCATCAACCTGGTCGAGTCCACCAGCGCCACCAGCAGCGCCAACACCAAGACCGCCAAGTCCAACAAGACCGCCATCGCCGCGCCCAGCGTGTTCGGCGCGCCGGTCACCCTGGGCGGCAAGGACATCCTGGGCGCGGACATGAGCGGCGAGCGCAGCTTCACCGGCTCGGGCAACACCGCCCAGAGCAACCGCCTGGCCGGCAGCATCACCGTCACCGTGACCCAGCGCCTGGCCAACGGCAACCTGGTCGTTTCGGGCCAGAAGAACATGCGCCTGAACCAGGGCGATGAGCTGGTGCAGATCCAGGGCATCGTGCGCCCGGTCGACATCAACCCGGACAACACCGTGCCTTCCAGCCGCGTGGGCAACGCACAGATCGCCTACGGCGGCCGCGGCGCCATCGCCCAGTCCAACTCGATGGGCTGGCTGGCACGGTTCTTCAATACCCGTCTGTATCCGTACTGAGTGGCGACCATGAAACCCTCTTTCCTGCTCCGTTCCCTCACCTTGCTGGCGCTGTCGCTGGGCGCGATCTCCGGCGCCCACGCCGAGCGCATCAAGGACCTGGCCACCGTCGGCGGCGTGCGCAACAACGCGCTGGTCGGCTACGGCCTGGTGGTGGGCCTGGACAACAGCGGTGACCGCACCAGCCAGGCGCCCTTCACCGTGCAGAGCCTGCGCAACATGCTCAACGAGCTGGGCGTGACCGTGCCTGCCAACGTCAACCCGCAGCTGAAGAACGTCGCGGCGGTGGCCATCCACGCCAATCTTCCGGCGTTCGCAAAGCCCGGCCAGGCCATCGACATCACCGTGTCCTCCATCGGCAACGCAATCTCCCTGCGCGGCGGCTCGCTGCTGATGGCGCCGCTGAAGGGCGCCGACGGCCAGGTCTATGCCATCGCCCAGGGCGACCTGATCGTGGGCGGCTTCGGCGCGCAGGGCAAGGACGGTTCGCGTGTGTCGGTCAACATCCCCAGCGTGGGCCGCATTCCCAACGGCGCCACCGTCGAGCGCGCGCTGCCGGACGTGTTCGACAACAGCGGGCAGATCACGCTGAACCTCAACCAGGGCGACTTCACCACCGCCTCGCGCATGGTCAGCGCGCTCAATGCCGCCTTCGGCGCGGGCGCGGCCCAGGCAATGGACGCGGTCACCGTGGCCGTGCGCTCGCCGACCACCCCGGGCGAGCGCATCAACTTCCTGGCCCAGGTCGAGAACCTGGAGCTGACCCCGGGTGCGGCCGCGGCCAAGATCGTGGTCAATTCGCGCACCGGCACGGTGGTGATCGGCTCGCTGGTGCGTGTGCAGCCCGCGGCGGTCACTCATGGCTCGCTGACCG